>Ga0126342_10014734_pt1 | contig 13775 bp, 8 predicted proteins | sample Cyp1metagenome_FD_92528 | JGI IMG/M metagenome (GOLD analysis project Ga0126342, IMG submission 92528) | Coral microbial communities from Lord Howe Island, Old Settlement Bay, Australia - Cyphastrea 1 metagenome | ecosystem: Host-associated > Invertebrates > Cnidaria > Coral ...
AAACCAAACCCGTAAAATGTATTAAACCACCCCCCCAAAATAAAAGATCCTGGGGGGGGTTGGATATCCCGACCCATGGATCCTACATTTAACGTACACCCACCGGTCAAATAATGTATTTAGAGGGGGTCCTGGGGAATCAAATTCTTGGAGAACGGTAAATGCATTTTTTTTCCCCAACCTCTCCCCCCCCTAAAATACATTTTTAGGGGTGGGTGATATCTTGCAATACGTTACAATGAAATATACTTAACTTCCTTCAAGCACCTTAAACACATACCACACCCATGTCGCCTTTTTAGATGTTCCATGAATGATGGCTACAATAACAGTTCATCAACTTGCTGGCATTTATCGGGACCAAGGCTTCTTTCCCCGATTCCGACCTCCCAAACTACTCCCATGGTGGTAACCCAGTATGCGAAGTGGCTATGGCAATCGAATTTGGGAAATTTGGGTACTGTAGGTCTACTCCCTTACTAATCATGCGCTACTATTACCCTGGTTGATCCAAAAGGGCCCCCAAGAAATTCCATGGATAAACCGACCGTGGACAGAACCTGCACATCTTGCAGCTCTGCTGAGAGCCAGGAGCAGTCACCACCACTGTCCGCATCGCCCCAGGCCACAACACCTCCGGACAACATCTTGCTACGGACGGCGTGTGCGGGCCAGAGGTGAAATTTTGATCCACCCCAAACACGCAAATTGTCCCATTGCATGGTGATAGACTGCGCCATGTTTGATGGGTGAAGCGTTTCTTTCAATGGCAGCCTCCAATGGGTCATCCCAAAATCATTGATTGTGCAGAGTAGTCTGGAAACATTGCAAGCATGCAGCATGAGGATGACCATCAATGAAATGTACCCAAACCAATAAACACCGGGGTTTAACCCAACCAAAAATAGGGGATCTGACATGATCTAACCATTTCACAGCAGCCGGATGGTATCTACACCCAAACAGTGAACATGCCAAAGTATTCATCCAGTCAGTTGACCCAGGGTCGATCAACCATTAGATTCCCATTGTCATCCCCGTAAAGCGGCAATAATCATTGTACACCCTGCATGTTTCGAGGATTAACACCAACAGTTGTATATTTTTCATAGCCCCCAGTGAATAGCTAAGTTGACTATAACATGGCTGACTAAGGTTTATTGTTGTTTCTGAGAAATATAAGTGAACAGATACATAAATCAATCAACAAAAACAAATAAACTTAACACACACATGTATATATATATATACGTAGTTAATATAGTGAATGGTGTTAAACCAACAAACATCACGTTCGGGCCTCTTGTACCCCATGATGTCCCCGTTGCGTTGATGGCTACAACGGCACCTCCATGGGACAGCAAGGCTGCGAAGGCATACTGAGCTGCGAAGAGTTCCTGCACCTGGTGCAGCTGCTCCTGCACCTCGAGGATTGCATGGCTGGGGTAAAGGTTTACCTAGATGCGAAAAAAAAAAACCATGGTTTTCCTAGGAAAATGATCTACAGACAGATGGTGGGTTTCACATCTATCTATCTGTATAATTAAATAAATAATATATATATATATATGTATATATATATATACATTCCTTAAAGGTTGGAATATAAGTCAACTAGGTTAAGTTCTTAACCCTCAGACTCTCTAGCACGCTCGCTCTTTTTCCGCTCATCTTTCTCACTGTGTCTTCCAACCTGTATTCCTTCCAGGATAATGCATTGGGTACGCCTACAGATCCATCAGCCCTGCTGGTGGAGGCAACCTGTATCAGTCAGGCTGAGATATATTGGATCACATCCAGATATCTTTTCACACCCCGCCACTGGGACAGTTAAACCCCTTTCAATCTGTAGGTGTTCGCAGTGTCCTGCGCAAAGAACCCATCTGCAGCGCAGACTGCAAGTTACAAGGTCACCCCACAGGGGACCCGATAACAGGGTGGGTCAAAAATCCCTGATTTAGGGAGGGCAAGGAAAACAATGCTGCTACTTTGGATCAAGTTACTTGAGCCAAAATTGGCATTTGTTATTCGTTATTTAACCAACCACCAAGAAGTGACCACTGTCCACCCAGGCCTGCCAAACAATAGACATTCATTCATATATATATATAAATTTGTTTACAGAAAAGTAACCATCAAACACGATCAAACATGATGAATTCATCATTGGACATGAGACTTAATAATCAAGAAAGAGGAAGCATGGGGAGGTAATCATCAAACGTGGTGCTAGTTATGGTCACCATCTTGTCCCATGGTGTTGACTTCATCTCCAACTTGCGGGTGTTCCGAAAAAGATAGCGAAGTCAGCTGCTTCGTTCGAATGATTCTGGCGGAACAAACGCTAGTTGTGAGGGATGATGTTGAGTCGTAGCACCATGTACTTTTCTGCATCCCAAAAAAACAATTGCCAAAAACGTGGATTTCTTGCGCAGCCTATCCCATCCTGTCCCCGAAAACAAATCGCTAAGGCACAGCGCTGCAGTCCCCCCCGCAGAAGGGGTTTCCCCAAGCAATCCTTAGCATTCGGGTTAAGTGAACCTCCCGCAGGGTGATCCCTCCTAGGATTGGTGGAAAAGGTTCACTGGCTTCACCATGGTTTGTGGCGGATATATCGATAAATCATGTTATGAAACCACAAACAGTTCACTAGGTTCGCTATGTGGGAGCACAACCTTGGAAAAATGTGATTGTTGCCGATCAGATGCAGATGGATGCAGGGTATCTTCACAAGATTCTCACGAGTAAACCAACACAAGGACTTGCAGGTCGCATTCGTTGTTCACCTTGCTTTGGTTGCTATAAATAATTAATAAATTAAGTTCGTGTACAATCATATTTGATGTAGGAATAGTTGATTGATATCCATTTTCCTGAAAGCGGGCACACTCTGGCAAGCAAGATGGACATTGCACGCAGTATCTTTGTATACTCTGCAAGCCCGAACAATCTTTACATTCACAAGTAACTATGGACCTGAATCCAAATATGCATACATATATATATATATATGTTAACCCCCCGAAACCTACCGTTTTCGATTTTTCAATTTGTTTTACAATGTTTTTTGTTGGTGTTTGCCTTCAAAAGCAGCCAGCATGTTTTCATGCATTTGAAGACTTTGGATGCTTGATCATGATGAGCCATGATGCTTCATGTGTAGATACAATGACATATTTTGATGGTATGTGCAGCGTTTTCGGCTACCGTATTGTGTTCCCAATACAGGGTTTCAATTCAAACGTTGACAGAATGCGCACGCCATTTTGGCAAATGTCAATTTTAAGCTTTACATTTGTTTTTTCCAGTGTTTTTATTCCTTTTTTGCGACACATTAAATTTTGGATTTTGTATGCTTTCAGGTCTTGCAGGCATATTATTTTATGATCAATATGGTAGATATTTCTTTGGCATTTTTTCCTTACTACCTAGCTTCCCTCGGGTTTTTACAATGTTTTTGTTCCTTCTTGTGACACGTGAAATTTTGGATTTTGTATGCTTTCAGATGTTGCAGGCATATTATTTGATTATCAATATGGTAGATATTTCTTTGGCCTTTTTTTCCTATGTAGTAGATTCTCTCTTGTTGTGCTACTGCAGTGGCTCAATACTTTGGATGATGTGTGGATCTTAGGAGGTCCTAGGACCTCTTAGTTCGTACCCCTTCCAAACTATGTCTTAAGTATAATTTACGTACCTCCAAGTACCTCAACCTCTCTGCAAAGTTTCCCTCAAGTAGTGATTCAACCCACATGAAAAAGATAATTCAACTTTGGGTCTTTTCCCCAAAAAACCTGAAAAGGGCAGTGAAAACACTGGAAATGACTACAAGAGACGATCAAACATGCATCCTTTTCTTGAAGAACCAGTTCTAAGTGACAAGAGCAGGCTTTACAAACGGACGCTTTCATTCAAAGGGCAAAAAGAGCACTCCTTTTGAATAGGCAGCATTCCTTTGCAGAAAGCCACTTCTCTTGAAAATATAATATATCTCTTCATTTCGATCAACAAGTTTTTTTTTTAATAAAATGTAATATGCATTCTTAGTTCACAGGCCCATGTCATAACGTACTAAGTACAATACTTCGGGAAGGAAGAAACACGTTGCACAAACAGTCCCTGCAACATACAAGGCATCTTCCAAATAAAATGCCGTATCTCTTCAAATCAAAGAAGGCTATCTTCAGAAATGTAGCCATTACTTAGCCACTACTTTGAAGAACATACTAACATACATGTTTTCCTCTAAGTGACACGATATTTGTCGAAAAACAAGTTGGATGTTTTAAAGAGTTTAAAGAGCATGCTGCACATGTGGCACAAGTACTGCTACATTGTGCTTCCTAAAGCACCAGCGTTTTGACAGTGAATTGTGTATATACTTGAAATGAACAAATGTGAGCCGTCTTTGCTTAAACAAAACATCACAAATGCTACCTTTGTGAGATTGACAGTGCCGCTTCTGAAGAAAAGTGACTTGAAAGGGCACAGCATTACTTCAATAAGAAAGCGCTCTTAGTCTATGCAGTATTCACTGGAAACGCAATATAGTTCGAAAAGAGTTGTAGTGTAGCATTACCTTTTTACAGTTTTCCATTGACAAGAGTGATGCATTCCTTAAACATTGTGGGACATTCCTTCAAGAAAATGCAACATTGCTGTGGCACAGTGTGTTTATTTATTTTTCAAGCTTGGAAAAAAGACCCAAAGTTGATTTTTTCATGGTAGTTAAATCAAACCCATCTACTTAAAAGGAAACCGAAGATGGATGCATTTCCACAGGAATGCGTCCAGAATGCATTCTTTCCCTAATCCAAGGTCTAAGATCTAAGATTTGCTCAAGAGTCTTTGGGGAAACTTGGATTTAAAACCAAGAGCCAAGAACCAAGATCTTCTCGGGAGTCTTTGGGGAATCTTAGATTTAACACCAATAACCAAGAACCAAGGTTTGCTCAGGAGTCTTTGGGGAATCTTGATTCTTGGTTCTTGGTTTTGGGGAATCTTAGATTTAAAACCAAGAAACAAGAACCAAGATTTGCTCAGGAGTCTTCGGGGAATCTTGGTTCTTGGTTCTTGGTTTTGGGGAATCTTAGATTTAGAAACAACAACCAAGAATTGCTCAGGAGTCCTGGGCGAATCTTGGTTCTTGGTTCTTGGTTTTGGTTCGGACCAAGATTTGCTCAGGAGTCCTGGGAGAATCTTGGTTCTTGGTTCTTGGTTTTGGTTCGAACCCAGATTTGCTCAGGAGTCTTGGGGGAATTTTGGTTTTTGGTTTTTAGCAGAGAACGCATTCTGAATGCATTCTTCCCAGGTTGCAGAGCATGCATTCTGCACACGTTCTTCCCAGAATGCTATCATTGAAGTTAAGTTCAATCAGTCTCAAAAGCATACTTATTACACTATTAGAATATATATATACAAAAAAATACCCTTAGCGTGTATGTAAGGTAACCCACTTTTGACCCAACCATCTGATGAATATGTCAAAAAGGTAGGTTTCGGGGGGTACCATATATATATATATGTATATGTCATACATATCTTTAAATAAATATATATATATACACATATATATAATATATTATATATACGTGTAAATATAAAGAGAGAGGGAGATTTATATATATATACACATGTGTGGGCGTAAGATTTTTCATGGCCATATATGGACATGTAGGATTTTTCATGGAGGCTATCGATTTTTTTAAAGGGTGGAAACAACTTTGGACGAGAAACACTTCCGCAGTGGCTGTGAGGGCAGCAAAGGCATAAGCATTCCTAGGATGGCTGGGCGATGGCCGAGCCCCACCACGGGCAGGATCTTTCCTGTGTGTTTCAAGGGAAATCATTACAGACTTTCCAGATGGGGATGATCCCCGAAGTTACTAAATTTGGTGGTGTCTGTTGGTTTCTTGCTGAAGGATCTGCGGTAAAACCCATCGAATCCCAAAAACGCTCAAAATCAAAGCGTATGGCTGCAATCCATTCAGTTGATGGTTGGTAAGCGGACTGTGCATGTGGTAAAATCACCCAAATGAAATTTAATAGGAACACACATACGCATGTATACACACATGTGTATATATATATATATATATCTCTGTACGTATTTACATATGTGCATGTCTGTCTTTGTTCCTACACACCAGCCATGGCCTAGCCCTAAAAACCAATCCCACTACTGGCTCACGGCGATTCTCCATAGCTAAAAAGTGGTGCCACCTAGTTGAGCATGTCTGTGTTCACCCACCTAACTTATGTATGCGCCATACTTATCGTAAATTTATAGTTATTCACTGCTTATGGCTATAGTAGCTGTTCGCTCTTATGTTTTTCTTATTCTTGGGGCCTTGGGGTTTCTGCCTTCCCCCTCCATCTTGTCAACGCTAAAGTAGCCTTAGTGGCATCCCCCTATGTGGCCCAGTTGTGGGGGAACATCCCCATTTTTAGAGTTACCATAGTTATATTGAGGGGAAAATAATTGGAACATCTCACTTGGGAAATATGTTGATGTTTCTCTTACCTATGTTTATAGTTACCATAGTTTTTTCGTCACCATAAACCAACTTGGCGAAGTATGGCTTTGTCAACTGCTATGGATGGAATATCCACTGGCATCCCTGAAGCTGGCTCCACTGGCTTGGAAGAGGTACGTCCCGCAACATACCAAGGGTAAATGTTGGGAACTGATGGCCAGCCGCAACATGTCCATCATGTAGCTTAAGAATCTAACCGAATGACCCAAACGGCCATTGTTGGAACAGAAAACACTCATGTGTGTTTTCAAACATGCATGATTCTGAGATAAGTTTGGGTATCATTTTTGATTTCTGTTTTCTTTTTTCCTGGTCCAAACAATTGATTTCTGCATGTTTTTGTGTCATAGCACGACGCCAAACTCTCACCAAGCTTCGCTTTGATGGCTGTCAGCCCACTGAGCTTTCCACTGGGTCCACCTGGGGGAGTGCTGAAAACAAACAGAAAGTTCGCCCTTCTAACCATCTTTTTGACCCGAAATATTTGCGTTAACAAAGTTAATAACATGACATACTTAGGTTGTTCATGTCTATCCAAGGCTCCAATTTCAAGGCCTCCGCATTTTTTCAAAACCCTCTGGTAAACTAAGATAGCTATTGAACATTGCCATTTATAGTTGGTTTACCCATGAATATGATTGAATATGGTGGTTTTCCATACCAGAGGGTAGCTGGGTCAGAACGTTTCTGAGATGCCTTGCCCTTGCCCCGCAGAACCTCACCAAGGCGCTCCCTCCAAAACGCTCATCCCCCCACGTCACAGCCGTGCCTGGAGGATGACCGCCCCACGTCACGAAGGTTTTCGATGGCTAAGGAAAGGATGGGAAAGGAAAAACCAAACAACATGAACATATGACATTTATAAGCGATAGTTTGATATAGTTTGACCTAGGGCTAGTGGATGCTTGTTGTCTTACTTGTTCTGCCTCTCTTTGGAAGTTCGTATGTTCTGAACAGTTCATACATATTAACCAAGTACTAAGACACTAAGATATGCCATCTATCAAGGATATTCCTGGATCATTTGTCTACATATTCATATGTGATATAAATATTATATATATATATATTAAATCTTATCCTAACCAGAATTTGCCTAGCCATTTTGCATGTTTCTCGCCATCTTCTCTCAAATCTATGGTGGTGTCGACCACGATGTCGCCACAAACTAGCCAAACACATGTGTGTGTCAGTTGTTGTTGGTTAAATATCCAATGACATCCATTTGTTTGAAAGTTGGAACCAAATTATTCTGGTAAACTACTACCTTTTGCAGCTGGCTACAATTCAAAACCCTTTCGTTGCTGTTTATGTACATTTATTTAGCCCCCTCTTTGTGTGAGTGGCTCAATCCAATTTTTTGGCATTTGAACCCGCATTTTCCTAAGCATGACTATAGATAAGGTGCTCCCAAAGCCACTGGTTTATCATCATTTTCCCTAGTGGAACTTGCCTTTTTGGGGGTTCATACCCTGTTTTCAAACAGACCAACCCACAGATTCTTGGTTAATCCAATATATTACCTTTTATACCACCATGAAATCCCAAGATATGTGCACATGTCCACCTCATTAATCATTGATTCATCCTCATTTCTATGGAAAAAATCTAATTTTTTCCCGGGTCAAATCCCGTAACGCGCCGCTTCTCCCGTCCCGGCACCATCCACCAGCAGCGCGCAGAAGGCCGAGTGCGAGGCTTGCAGATCCAGCAGCTCCGTGCTGAGCGTCAGCTGATTTGGGCAGCAGGCTTCCACGTCGACGTTGCCCCAGGTGAGGACCTACGTTGACGTCGCCATGGTAGACAAGAGGTGAAATAAGTAACCTAAATTTTGAAGAGAAAAGACACATAAATTAATGTAAACATATATATATATAGCCTTGACAAACCTTGAATAACCTATTGGCCAATTAATTTTGAGCGATAAAAAATAAAAGTATGATATGTATGTATATCTAGGCGTATTCGATAGATAGGTATTTTAGATATATAGATCATTTTGACACGCAGCCGGAAAGCACCGGCCCACAACAACTTTTTTGGTGTCCAATGTTCCAACCATTGATGGCCAAATTCACGTAGTCACACATTCACCAGGAACCCCTTGGCCAGAGAAGACGTTGGAGGTGATTTTGTTCGGACAACAACTCCTTCATCATTCCTCCATCTATAAGCCAATTGGTTTGTTTCCTTCACAGCCAGCTAAAGCTAAAGATCAAATCCCCATCAATGGGATGTCTCAAACATGTGTCATTTTGAGAAAAGCAAGCTTGGGGTCGGTTTGGGGTAAAATTTGCCAACATGTACCAGTCGGGTCAACCAAGTTTTTTTTGGCCTGAAGATAGAGCACCCAACATCTCATGGTTGTTCATTATTTTCGCGATTGAACTTGCCATAGAATGGACCAATGGACGTATATATAGTCATCATCAGTTCCGAGATACTCCCAAAATCATTTACACTGCACATTGTTGGCTATGTATGTATCCCATGAAATATCCCATTTGTTTATCCCCCTTGTCCCCATAAAAAAGCCCGGTCAGTTAAGTCCAAATAACCTAGAATAGGAAAAAACAATAATAAACTACCTTGCAACATATCAGTCAAGCCAGTGTAAATTTAAAACAATCAGTTAACAACCACCAAACAAAATCAAAGAGAGGTTGGATATTTATAAGGAAATGATCCCATGCTTCGTTTGTCCATTTGGGCCTGTCATAATTGGGCTTCCAACTGCTTTTTCTGAGTGTTCGGCTGCTAAAGGCTGGCCTCTCTGTTCGCCTTAATGACAGTGAAGGCGAAGAATCCAGCGCAGATCCTGCCAAGTGTCGGGGGGAATTCATAGGGAGCCCCAAGATATGGGGGTTCATATGAAAGTTTTCTTCTAAAATGGGATGGGCCCCGAATCATCCAAAGTTAGACCATTTTAGTATTGAAACCCATGTTTTTTTTGGATCCCCCATTCCAAGAATTTCAAAGAAACCTGCATATGGGAGTAGTATGGGAATAGTTTGGAGTATGGCAGCGGGAGTCCAATCATGGTCCCTGTTAAGTCCACCAATGAAGAAATACAAAAAACAGGTAGGTGTTTAGTTTAAGTAGCAACAACTGAGTCTCAAAAGGATGCTTGGACTTGCATCAGAGGTCTTAAAATCAAAAATGACAAACCCAATCAGTTGATTCCGCAAGTGGTGGGCAAAGTAATGTTTTTATGGCAAATCGAAGGGTTGAACGCAACAGAAATTGGGAGATCCAATCCCCAAAACCCGGGGGTGTCCCAAACTGCCCGGTTGCCCTCCTTCGAACGTCTGTCAACTGGCCCGCGACGCTGCTGCAGTCACCGCCATAATGGGCCTTGCCCCAGACCTGAGCGGGTTTCAGATCCAAATGCCAATCTGACTCCATAGCCCCTTCCCTTAAGACAACCGACACCTCCCCAAGAATCCCTGGTTTGGAGAGGGGTCCCGCAAACAGGGCGTTTCTTGTTATCTGACTTGCTGAAAATTTGAGATGATCAGGCATGCAACCAGGGCTGCGCATGGCCCGTGTTACTGGGAGCATCTGGAAAACATATAAGCTCAATGCCAGCAACTTCTACACAATCCCCGTCTTGTCCTATGTGGATGATCCATGTTTAAAACCAGCCAGATCTATAAAACACCCCCGAGAAAAAAAGAGAGAATGGCAAAATCCAGCGTAATCCAATCAATAGTCGATCTAAAATCATCCTGTCCTGAACCTGTTTTGGAAGGTTGCTCAAAACCGAACACATTGTGTTTTACCATTGGCACACTGTTTTAAGTTGGTTTTCGGACCTAATGCCATGATTATAGATATATCCCCCACCTTCACCAAGTTATGTGCATCAACTTAACTTAGCTATCATCAATCAGCTCCAAATGCCAGTCACCATTTTTCTATGGGTTACCATGGGTTAAACCCCGCATCTGAGGCACGACCGCCTCGCCATCCTTTCGCAACGCTGCGAATGCACCGTGCCTGGCGTGCAGCTCCGTGACGTTCTCCAAACGCTCGCTGCAGCTGCTGCTGTCGCCTCAAAAAGGCGATAGGCCTCGCATGATCCGCATGGACCTGGCACTTTTGGTTAATATGGACTTATATTCGTAGCTCCAACTGGCTGCACATTGACTCACATTGACTCCCCTCTAAATCAAACATCATCAATTATGATCTATATGAAGTCTATGAACCTCTAATAGGACACCATGACTCAAATTTGCTCACCCGAAACCAACGGATAGCCTCCATAATCGTGGGCGCCCCACGTAACTACGCGCCCGTCACGGCGTAGCGCAGCGAAGGCATAGCCCGTCGAAACGATCTGCAGCACGTCCACGAGCTGATCCTGTCCAGGGTCGCACTTGTGAGAGAACCATGCATTAAATCAACAGAAATTTGAGATTTACTTGGATCTGCTGAAGGGACCAAAAAATATTCCCTACAAATTCCGCAAGTAGTGGATTTTCCCAACAAAAGGATTTAAGGATTTGATGGGATCTATAACCATAAACATTTGGGATATAAGAATAAAACATCATGAGTCGATAGGTGACGTCGTGCTGAAGTCGTGATCTTAAGCTTATATACTGGTTGGTTCTCAATTCCCCTGCAAGTTTCAGCTTCTAGTTGTCATGTATGAATCACACTTTCACCAAAAAAACACAACAACTAACCGCTAGGTATATCAATGATCTCTTTCGATCCAGTACCTTCGGAAGCATGACTGGCGTATGATTTGGGGGGTTCGCCGTACCTTCTCAGGAAGCATTTGAAACCGTAGAGGATAGTTAAAGCCAATCGTATTCCATAAGATCCACAAGTATACATTCCCTTTGAATCCTTAATGAAACAAGAAACACACAATTTTGTGTTGGTGAAATCCCATTAATATGGGTAAAACAATGTCACAAACTGTCACAAACCACCCATGTAAGAAAATTGTTTATATATATATATATATACATACATATATATACATACATATATATATATACCAGCCATGAAAATGGTGATTTGATGGTTTATGGCAATGTTTTACCCACATTACAGCATTTTTATGAATAAATTTCGATGGTGGACTTAAGGTAGTCTAGTGGTCCCCGATCGGTTTCTTTGAAAACACGCATAAACCATCATACACCCATAAGCAGCAAAACAACAAACCCTTGTCAACATGCTATGTAGTAAGCTGATCTGGCCAGATATTCTAACTGGATGTAAACGTCTAGGTGTGGCTCACTGACTAGGGAGATGCGAAAAATGAGAGAGCAACTTGTTCCGATATTGGATGTACTAGTAGTAAAGTGCATAATCGAGAAAATTGAGTAATTAAACTTAAAATGTCACTGCACACGGGAGAGGGGTCAGTTTCCCCTCTCCCCTGTGCACTCCTGAGCGCTCCGGACTGCACACCCTGTGCACTCCTGAGCGCTCCGGACTGCACACCACCTCACTGGTACTATCTTAAGAGCGGCTCTAAAAAAATCAAAGAGGGGCTGTGCAATCAAAAATCCATGGCCCAAGGATTGGTGGGGAGAGGCGGTGTGCACTCCTGAGCGCTCCGGAGTGCACAGGGAGAAGGGCAACTGACCCCTCTTCCGTGTGCAGTGGCTATCTTAAGAGCAGCTACATACCACCCTTGACTAATTTCAGCATTTTCTGCATGAAAAGGTTTGAGCAGTGGTGGATTTGATAGTGTGACACGAGGGTTGAACAATCATCGGCTTATTACGCCATAAGGTGTTGTGGGTATTATGATGGATTGTGTTTCCGGGGGAGTGGTCAGTATTCCCAGTAAAACAAAGTCCAACAATAAATCTCATAACAATGATTATTAAAACCCATGCTGTAAGCATGTCATGCCAATCCAATCCTTCTGGTACTATTGGACTATGTTAAGCACATCTCAGGGATTTTTGAAACAGGCAAGATTTTGATCGGAATGGTCCATTGAATGGGTGTTGAAGTTGTTGAAATGGAGATTTTTAGCATGTTAAATTCCATGAAATCCCATTAAACCTCTATTCAGCCACATCCCCCAATCCTTCCCACAGCGCGCCACCCGCCTGCACCTCTCGCGCGTCGCCGCCCGACTCGGCTTCGCCCCAAGACACCACCCGGGCGTCGCCGCGCAGCGCGGCGAAGGCTGCGTAGGTGGCCTTGGTTTTGATTTGGTGATGGATACTGAGCCATCTTAATTACCGGAAAATCATGGGAACATCGCCTTGAAAGAATTTCGAATATAATGGCGCTGCAATAGAACAATCTTGAAGCTGACAATAGCTCACAACAACTGCAAGGTGTGGCCCCCGAACGTTAGCCAAGTTGTTCCACAGCTAGCAGAACAATCACCGACTTTAAAAATCGACTATTTGGGGACGATCCCCGTACCAACCACAGTTCACAGCGACGTCGCAGGGAGGTCGTATATAAAAAAGGGCCCAAACAAAATAGCAAAGAACAAAAGACATGTATGCTAACGGAATATGAACAAAACTATTCTTCGTATGAACAAAACAACATAGAAATTGATAATTTTTGTACCATTGTAAATGGATCAGTTTTCATGTTTTTTTTCCATGTTTTCCCCTATTCTACGCAGCTGCTTTTATCCAAAACCCGCTTTTGCCGAGGTGCCACGATCTGCTGGACCTCACGCAATTCTTCCTTGACACCTGGGAGGCAACGTTGCAGAACACGTTTTTTTTAATCATTGTTCCTATGCAAGTCTCAACGCTTCCCACAAAATATGATGGATTTCAAATGGCTAAACCATAAAAGCTTATATATATATATATAATAATCCTGGAGTAGATAGAATCCAGTTTCGTAGGGGGCGTTTTTTTTTTGAAAAAAGCCAGGTTTTTTTGACCCAATACTAAACTATATATTCGGACCCCCTAGATAGAATATTCCAAAATCTACTCCAGGATTCTCAAAATGTTTTTTTTTCCTTTCCTTTTCAAAACCTTCCAATTTATTTTTTCTTTCAAATTTTCCTTTTCAAACAGCTGCAAAAAATGAACTTTGGATGGTAAGATCGTAGACGTAGATTCCTACTTTTTTCATGTCCTTTTCCTTTCACACTTTTCCCTGCAAAAATCTGTAATTGTGAACTTTGGATGGTAAGATCGTGGATTCCAGCTTTTCTCATGCCATGTTCCTTTCAAAGTTTGATTCCTGCTTTTCTCATGTCCTTTTCCTGTCACAGTTTTCCAT
>Ga0126342_10014735_pt1 | contig 13775 bp, 12 predicted proteins | sample Cyp1metagenome_FD_92528 | JGI IMG/M metagenome (GOLD analysis project Ga0126342, IMG submission 92528) | Coral microbial communities from Lord Howe Island, Old Settlement Bay, Australia - Cyphastrea 1 metagenome | ecosystem: Host-associated > Invertebrates > Cnidaria > Coral ...
GCCAGAAGATATGCCAGAAGATATGCCAGATAGAATGCCAAATGGAATGTCAGAAGATATGTCAGATAGAATGCCAGAAGATGTGCCAGTAAGAACATGTATAAATGTCATGGTGGGGATCACGCGAAGTAAAGTATTTTTTACCCATATGATCCCATATCCATATTTCAAATCTGATCATATTCAATCATATTCCATGCCAAACTCGCTAGATTTATACTATGATTATGTTTGATGTGTATTATATCATTATGTTTATCATATTTGTCAAATACAGTGTTTTAATGTTTTTTAGATTTTAATGTCTGATAATGTATAGTATCTATGATAATGTTTGGTGATATAGTACAATCTTTGCATATACTATGTATATATATATATAAATATCATGTGCTTGGCGCGTGGCATAAGCCCAGGTGCTGACGCGGCCACGTTAGCTGTTGGGAGCGCGTGGGGAGATCCCAGGAAAAAACTTCAAATTGGGTCCATCTTGGGTTGATCTTGGCAGTTGGTTGGTCGATAGGATATGTGTTTGACATACAATAAACATGCTTGTTCTCACCTTTGCTGTTAATTTAAATTCCTAATCTTGGAGTTCATTTTTGGCTTTCGCTTGTCAAGCATTTTTTTTTTGTGGTGATTTTCTGTGTTTGAATGTGTTTTTTTCTTCCGAAAACACATATTACATGATACTTGTTGGTTACTTGGCTCACTATTATCATATCCATGATCAACTAATCATCACCAATAATATGAGTCCATAATCACTTATCCCTATGATAATCACTGTCACTATATGGTTTAATGTCCAGATCACTACAATCATATTAATTACAATACTTCATGTCATATTTCACGAAATCAGCACTACAATATATATATATATATATATTACAATTCTATTTCACTAAATCATCATGTCATATTTCATATAACACTATATGATTATATGTATTTTCAAGGTTAAATTACCATATTACTACTGTTTGTAAAAGTGAAATCCCTCCATTGCCCGATCAAGGCCCGAGGAGCCAGTGGCGCCAGTGCCCGAAATCACCACCGATGGCTTTCGCCTAACCACTGCGGAGGTGGCGCCAGTTCTGAAGTGACCATCCCCTGGTCTTTGGAGGTCTTAGAGGGATTTAGAACTGACTAGAGTAGTAAATAAAGGAGGTATATACAAATTTGAGAAGGGACAACATTTTTTTGTTAAATAGACACTCCTAACAAACCAGTACTTAAAAGTTACGCCTATCTTCAAAAATCGAATCATGATTTGATACAGCCACCCCTTACAATCTACTCCAATATCTGACGGGTCAAAATGAATGGTTGATTGGTGGCTCAATTATGATCTACCCTCTGGTTATTTAACATAGCCATGGAAAATCCCTTACAAATGGAGGTTTAAATGGGAAATTCATCTATAAATGGGCCATTTTCCATGGCTATGTTAAATAACCATAGGGTAACTGAGCTGTTAAATATCGGTTTTAACAACCATTGGGGGGGCCGCTAATCAACTAATGGACCCCTAAAGTGTAGAAAAAAAACAACCGTTTTCACGCCTGTAAATAATAGTTGTCCAAGGCCCCCCCAAAAACAACCATTTAACATGGGAAGACAATTCGGAACTGACAGTTGGTTGTTAGTCGATTTAACAATGAAATATGGGATTTCACAATCCGTGTCTTATTCTTGTTGGTTATTCTAGAGATAACAAACCATCAAACATGCTTCTATCCACCACACATGATGATATTATTGGGACATGACGATGATTTGGTGGTTGTTTTCTTTTGATGATAGGGAGTTTCATTACCTGTTTAGTTAGGGGTTAAGGAATGTGTTTAATGCGAGTATAACCCGATTATATAGACTTGGAAGAGGAACGATGTCCTTTTTAACATTGTTTGGTTCTTTTCGAGCATCCTCGCATTCCCATTTAGTAGAACACATCTGGTTGGTGGTTTGGAACATGTTCTTTTTTCCATTTATTGGGAATAGTAATCCCAACTGACTTTCATATTTTTCAGAGGGGTTGAAACCACCAAATGTTCTTTATTTTTCCATTTATTGGGAATAGTAATCCCAACTGACTTTCATATTTTTCAGAGGGGTTGAAAGCACCAACCAGATATATATATATATAAAACATCAATTGGATTATTTGCTATAAATGGTGATCATATATAGTTAAATACCATTAATATATTTGGTTGATGATTAATGGTATATAATTGGTATATGATAATGGTGATCAAACATCATTTGCTATAATATACCATTAATCATCAACCAAAACATATACCAATTCACAGTGTTCATTCATTTTCTCCAGGTTTTTTTTTGGAGTCAAGATGATCAACCACTGGTCAAAACCTGTGATGCCATAGTCTGGGGGCTGGATATCCCATTCACCATCTACTATATATATATTCTATATATGATATATGTATTAACTTATAATATACAATATGTATACCTATACGTAGTTCTTGTATGTGTATATATATATATATATGGGTTTTAACAAGACGGCACTAGGGTGTGGATCCGCTGCCAAATCTGCTGAGGTGTCGGGTACCTCCGAAAGCAGCGGCAGTGATGTGGAGGCAGCTGTCTGGACTTGGACATCACTGATTTGTTTCCATATCATCCACATGGTTCTTATGGTTTTATATGATAATACTATATATGTATACATACATGTATTATACATGTATACATATATATATATGTATACATACATGTATTATACGTGTATATATATACATACATGTATTATACATGTATACATATATATATAAATACATGTATTATACATGTATACATAGATATATATATATATATATGTATAAATACATGTATTATACATGTATACATAGATATATATATATATATATATATGTATACATACATGTGTTAAACATGTATACATATATATATGTATACATACATGTATTATACATGTATACATATATATATATATGTATACATATGTATACATATATATATATGTATATATATATATATATCCAGATATCTGGTGAGGGTTATTACAACTATGGTGATCTATATATACATATCTATACCGTCCCCAAACAAATGCCCTGAATTCACCAAAAAGTCAGCCCAGCTCATGTATAAATCTTATATCTTTCCCAACAAAATCTAATAAAACATCATTAAATCCTTGAGATGTATCCAAAAACCCCTAAAGCATATCATAAATCAATCACAATCAATCTCTAAAAGATATCCTCCAATGAATCCATTCAAAACGTACCCACCAAATTGTTAGGTTCCATTATTCCACCAATCTATTATTAATCTATGTTCCATTTGGGTGGAAGATATCTAACATATTCATCAATTCATTATTCCACCCAACTTCTTGCAGCTTGACGGCTCAGGCGCTGTCTTCAGACACGGCCTGGAAGCGCGTGTTGAACCGCGGCTGGGCGTGGCAGCTGGCGGAATTGGAGAAGGCCCTGGTTTGGGCCGTGGCTCCGGTCAATTTTTCTCAGTAAAACAATGGGAGAGATCATGAAACGCCACAGTTGCCACATATGATAGGTCCTATAGGTGCTTTAAATAATCAGTGTACGTTGTTTCAATGGTAAACGGAGCAGTGGTTATTATTTTTTAGTATAACTAACGGGTTTAGACACAAAGCAATGTTGATACTGTTTGTTAACATTTACCAATGTTGATTATAGCTTATGGAGATATACAACCAAAAATATGTAGGGTATAAATGGAATTCGGTGGAATCTGATTGGTGATTTCGCCAAGACCCAAGCAATCTAACCTGGCTGGACAATCTCATTTTGTTTGATCTACTCTTGTTTGATATAACAACTTTTTAGGGGTATTCATCATAGCTGGGGCAGTTTTTGGGATATAAGTTGATACAAGCACCAAACATGAGGGTTGAAGCAACGAAATAGAAAGTTAAAGTTTACTGATTAATCATCTAAGAGATTGGTAGTCCAACTGGTGAGGGCTAGTTTGAATACATTTGAATACTCCACCATGTTTCTTCCTGGGGAAATATTTTTATACCCAGCCTGGTCCATGTCTTTTTTGTGGGTCTCGGACCCTGCACTCCATACAACTTGTTGGCTCGATCGACCTTGGGTTGGATATCTGAGACATCCCCAATGGGACATGGATGACATGGATGACATGGATGACATAGAGGCAGAGAAATCAACAGAACATACCTTGACTTACTGACTTATTTTCTGTTTACCAAAAAAGTCATCTGGAGGTTTCCTGAAATGTGGGATAGTGTGGGTACACCCAGTTATCATCCACTTTAGATTGGGATTTTCCCATGGAAATAAACCATCCAGCGAGCTTGGGGTATCCCATTTATGGAACCCCCATCTGGAATTTCATCCCTAGGGAGCCTGGCATTCAGCAGGCGCTTGCTGACATCTGCAATGAACACAGGATTTCAGCAGCAACAAAGCGAAGATTCAGGAAAGACACTTACTTTAAAGGGGTAATCTTTTACAAGCAGATTGATAGATCTCCAATTTTTGGGGTGTATTTTGAGCAACCCTAGAAACTCAGTTAAAAAATCAGCCATAAACTTCCACTCCGAAAAGATCAATAAATACGTGGACGCTTTAGTAAACATGGCCGTGGCCTATGATTTCAACACAAAAAACAGTATTTCACATCCTTTAAAGCCCATTTCAAGTGTGTTTTCCATTTTTGGAGGGTTTAAAAAACACCCATTCCTGTCCCATCTGACAGATTCAGGAGATGGTGCTGGTGTCTGTGCCAGGCAGCATTCGAAAACTCCCCTGGTTCAGCTTCAATGGGATAAGAAGGGGTACCCTCTGGTTATTAAACATAGCGATTGTATAGATGGCCCATTTATAGATGGTTTAACTATTATAAATGGTGATTTTCCATGGCTATGTTAAATAACCAGATGGTATCCCATTCTCTTTTCTGGATCGGGATATTATAAGATTGATTTAATATTAATGGGATATAAGAATAGGACAACAACTTATCTGGACCAATCAATCAATACCTATCAACATCAACACACACATATATATATATATATATGTATATATATACACACATACCAATCTATCGAGTTGGTGATTTCCCATAACTATACAAACCCAAATCACCATGTTTACATTCAGCTTGTATCTGGCGGGCATTGCCCATACCATCCTGTGGCGATTGCTACGGTAATTGCTGTTGTTTTTGCTGATCTGCAGTACTGGACATTATCTCCAGTTGTCGGTTGCCGAATAAAGCCATGTTGTTTTGTTTGTTCTATCCCATGCTTGCAGCGTGTCTCATTGATCCTCCACTCCAAGAACGCCCTGTTGTCTCACACAGATCATTATGTCAGCCCCGGATTGTGATTTACGATGATTCACGTTTTAGATCGAAAAAGAAACATTGCGAGGCAACACTCACCCAGAATGGTGCTATGTAATATGAATATATATATATATTATAATATATATATATATTATAATATAATATGCATACAATAAATATGGTACACTTCCAATTTAAACAGCCCAGGCGGCCAGGCCTTTGTGAATCGATTCAGTTTCGCTCAGCGTTGGCTCAACTCCGTCGCTCCGCACGCCGGGCGCGGCCGCCGTAAGGCGTGCGGCCGCGCCGCCGCGCCGTGCGATGGAGCGGCCAGAGGCGCGTTCGCCTCTGTCGATCGTGCAGGCGCGTGGATGGATTTGAAGATATATGGATATGTGTAAATGTAATTACATGTATATAGACTCAAATGGGATAATTATAGAACTCATATGGGATAATTATCTATGGATATCTGTCGATATGTATAAATGTATAAACTCAAATGGGAAAATTATCTATGGATCTATGTAATGGGATATTAATGGAATATAAATGGAATATGAATGGAATAACTATTAATGGGACAAAATATCAATGGGATTAAACAATGGGGTAGCCTTTACTCAACTGATGCATCAGAATTCATCATAGTTTTGCCCAAAATTGTGGCTTTTTTGGAGGTACACCCCATTTTCAGACACATCATCCAAGTCCTTGACCGGTGACGACTGGTGTTTTGCTGTTGAGATACTGATGAGGTGAAAAAGGACAACCCTTTGGCACGGTCCTAAACAGGTGCTGTAGTGTTTGTGATACTGGTACCTGTGGTTTTTTACATAGCCATTATATAGAAGTTAAACTTTTAGCGGGAGAGCTGGGAACCAACGAGACTACCGGGGTTTTCCATTCAGTTAAGTCCCTGAGCACAAGATTGATCCATAATCCCATGAATGGTCGGTGAGATTTGGCTTTCAATGCGGACATCTCACAAGTCTCACAACAAAAAGTAGGGCAATTATGTCAATGATACATAGATACAAGATGATATAAGCAGTAGTCATGTCCCGACATATCCCAAGTATTGTTGGGTTCTTTGGGTCTTCAGATATACTGTAACATAATGGGATTGATCCACACCATTCAGCATGAGAATACTTGTTGTGGACCCCCAAGATAGGTAAGTTGGTTTATTGATGTTTATTTTCAGCCGTTCTACACAGAAAAAGCCAACTCAGAATGCTGCTAGTTCTTGGGCTTGACCAACTCACCCATCTGGGGACACAAAGCGATGGATCTCCCTCAGAACTGCAGCCCTTTCTAGAAAAAGTATAGTTGGTGGCTACCCAAGCCCTTCCACATCACATGTTCATGTGTTTTTTCGAAAAAGAAGGTCCGAATGATCCTACCTGTAGCTCCCTTTTCAAATGATGTGCCCCTTGAAAATCATCATTCAGATTCAGGGGTTGGTAAATGTCCCATTTTGGGAATATTGGACATCACCTGAAAAAGTAGCCATTATAGACCATATACCTAATGGTTGGGTGATGTTCAATGGGGACATTTAATGACCCATGAGATTGAATGAAAGGCCCCAGTTCTCCTTTTCGAATGCCACCGTCACTGGATGTTGGCGGAGGAAGCGCGTGACTTTGTACGTTCTGCGGATTTGAAGACTCCCGCACACCGCAACCTGGCACAACCTGGCTGACGGGCCACATGGGGGTCTCCAATATGGCTGTTACCATTTTTTCGACGTGGTAAATCATGGTAAATCATCTATCAACGGGCCATTTCTTCATCCATTTTCCAAGATTGTCTATGTGAAATGACATGAAATATTTTTTCATCCATTTTCCCACGCTATGCCGCTATGTGAAATGACATTTTCAGCCCTGGAAGATCTGGAAGTGCGGGTAGATGAAGGCCTCAAAAGCTCGATAGGATGACCATAGCCCATGTGTTGACCATGGCACATTTGAAAGTTCCAACATTCTACCCGGCCTGGTAAACGTTTGCAAACAACTATAGAAAATACCACCGTTTTTCATGAGAAAATTCACTCTAAATTGTGATTTTCCATAGTTATGTTAAATTACCAGAGGGTATATGTTCATACCATGTTATTTGACTATGGTCTTGACCATTTGCATAATACCATATTCATGTTCTTGCCTTTTTTTCTGCATTGCCAAAGCAATTCGCCTTCGGTGTGCAGCACCGTTGTTACCACAGTCACGGTTGTACTCTGAGAAGACTACCCATGATGCCATCATCACTGGGACGGTCAGGGAGAACCCATGAAAACCCATGAAGAACGCGTTTAAATTTCACCATTTTTTTTGAGGACACTGCCACAGCTATCTTCCAAAAATACATATTTAACTGGTTGTTAAACAAATTCTCCAAGACGATGTGTGTTTGTTATATATTCCAGTATATGTATAATATCATATATATATATTATACCCATGATATTCTCATTCTATTCCAGACCTATTCCCATCGTTAAATCCCAAATTTTCAGGGACTCTCGACCTTTCTTCGGGAACTCTCCAGGTCTTCGTGCTTCCTGTGCTAGCTTGGATTCTGCGTCCCTGGGCGGTGGGTACGGTTGGTACTTGAGGTCGGAATCGCTTGAGGTATGAAGAAACCTTGCTTTCAGGGACTTACCCTCTGGTTATGACTAACAGTTTGCCATGGAAAAACACAATTTTTAATGGGTAAATCAACTATAAATGGGATATGTTCAATAATTAGATAGTTAATGGAATACCCTTTGGTTATGACTAACAGTTTGCCATGGGAAATTGATGGCCCTAATCGAAATAGATGATTTACCGTTCTTAAAAATGGGTGGATTTTCCATGACTAGGTCAACCTGCCATGGGTTAGTTGGTCCTCCTTTAATCTTTTGCGATTTCAATGGAAATGTCCACGTTCACCAGCTAAAAATGTTGGATTTTTGTTACCAGGTATCTTAGATATTGGCAATGATGGTCACCAAATGGTGTTTTTTAACCACTTATTGGTGAAAAACCACATTCAGTATAACTTTATTAAAGAATCCAATTTCATGTGGTTAAAACAATCATCAACCATCACCCAAATCACCATAAATAGGTGGTATAAAACCATCAAACATGAGGTTGTTATTATTGTTTTACCCAATTTACTGGGACTATGATAACCCTGTGGAAACCGTTTCCAACCAGAATGAATGAGACGGGATAGGGGTATTTTTCATGGCTCACTTGGTGCAAATAACTCTACAGTAAGAATTAGGGTTTTTGGTAGATCTATTGAACTAGTTATTCTGGTTTATAAACCAACAAACATAACTGGGGGGCACCGCCTTGCAATTGCTGCCAATTCTTGTGGCAATGGAAAATACCTTCCGGTAATCAAAGGTGGCAATGGAAAATCCACCATTTCTATAGACTATGTTTCCATTCACATCTCCATTCATAGGGGATTTTCAACTGCCATGTTTGATTAGTGGAGGGTAACCCCCGTAGTAAGGTGGATTAATCTGGGTTTGCATTAAATTGATGTGCGCGAAACCAGAGTCTCATTGGGGGAAATTGTCAATGCTATTGGACCACCAATTGATTTTGATGGTTAAAAAAACCGCGCGTGTTTTATTGCCATGTTTTTCCTATTTCCCCATGTTTGATGGCATATCCTCATGTTTGGTTTATTGAATCCATTCACGTGCCACATGGTCTTTAGCAATCCCTTGCCACATGCTTCTTTGAAAGGGTCGTAACGATTCACATCTGGTGTTTACCCCGGGCTTGGTAGGCTCAGCGGCTCACCCCTAATTTGATTGCCATTCTTGTGAAGAACTTGTAACTTGACATACCTAAACTGAAGATGACTGAAACACGCCAACACGTGTAAGGCATCTCCTGGTGCCTCAAAACACGGTGGTTGCAGGGTTAGCCAGACATTCTGAGGAAGGACTTAGTTTCATAGAGCCATGTTGCGGGATACGACATGTTTGTAACGGTTAACCCCCGACATCCGACATAGGCTGAGACATCGCCATGGCCCTATGGAGTTCACCACATTAACGAACGTGTTGGCTGCAAAAAAAGCATGGTGAATTCCTAAAAGATCAATGTTTTTTTTCTCCATATATATATATATATATACATTGTTATATGACAATGGATCAACAATTGACCTTGATTTCTCATCAGAAATCCAGCATTTCATCCGTAAATCGTGAAGCAACGGTGAAACGTCCCAGGGTGGAGCTCTGTCGCGCCAACAGTGCAGCCAGCATCGCCACGACATGTCCCAGTCTGACCAGCATCAGTCGGGGCACTGCGGTGTCCTGGTGCGTTTTACGTAGGAATGGATGGGTTGCTGGGGGTTGCTGGGATGATGACATGAAACTAGTGATGACATGGATCATTCCCGAAAAATCCCTGCTAATTTAAGCACCAGCAAGTATTTAGTATATATGTTTTCCCTATTTGGCAGGATCTATGTTGATTTGGTGGAGGGTATAGAAACCTACAATATTTAATAATATATATATACACATGCTGACATTGGGGGTAATATTGTAATCCAATATTGACATGGGATAGGATATGGGGCATTTTAATGTCAGGGAGAAATAAAGCTAGGACATGTACACATGTATACTGTATAATATAATATAATATAATACAATATAATATGATATGATATGATATGATACAACATAATATAGTATAGTATACCGTAAGATGTATGACATTTATGTATGAAATCCCACAAATAATGTGATATTTCAACATTGAATATTTTCAACCAGGATTTTGACCGACAATCATAGGATCTAGCGGAGTTAACATGATAAACAACCAGCAAAGATAGTGAGAATATGGGGTAGAACCAAGGTAACAATATGTACCCTCCAGTAAATTAACTTGTTGACCCAAGGTAAATCACCTATTTTTAATGGTTTCACTAGTCTTCCAACCCCTACAGTATCTGCCAGGGTCTATGTTAATTTACCAGAGGGTGCACCATCAAAACTGAGGATTGAACCTATTTCCATCATAATCTGGTGAAGTTGACCATGAAACATCAATCAAACACCATAAGGATTTAACGTTCCCAAGCACTGGGGATATGATCTAAATGACAGTGAGAATAATTAATCATCATTAATCATCATTAATCATCATTAATCATCATTAATCATCATTAATCATCATCATCATCCTCAGGACATGACATGAGTTGGGTAAGCACCATTTTTATTCCATTTTTTTTCAAGCGTTTCAACCAAGAAAAGGACACCATTTTCTTCAGCCATTTCTTGCGTGTCATAGCCGAGGGGCTCAAGCTGGTGACGACACCGATTAGACAGCTTGAAGGAACACGTGATGATTGCGCCGTCTGTCTACCCAGCGCCCATTAGATTTAAGAACCACATCTCAGGGCATCTGGCAGATGAGGCAGGAAACCAAAGACATGAAGGGCGATCTGCGGGGTGTGATGATTGTGCAGGACTTTCTGGATTTCTGGTAGCGTCGGCCTATGTTTATCACCATCGGGGAGTAGAGGTGGGTAGCTCATTGGAAAAAGGTGTTCCTCAGATGGGTCCAGAGGAGGGTGTGCCAGAAAAAGCCCGACGGATGTCACCTATAATTCATCATATGGAGGTTTCCTAAAGTGGTGGTACCCTAAATCATCCATTTTGATAGATTTTCAAATTCAAAACCATCGATTTTGAGGATCCCCCATTTATGGAAACCGCTATATGGTGAGTGCGTATGAAGCCGCACCTGAGATCGTGGCCGTTATGAAGATCTCATGACTTCAGACAGTTTCGATGCAACTGAGAAAATGCTAGATTTTGTCTTCAAAGATGATATTACTGATCTACAGAGGGCGGAGATTTTGATTGCTGCTCGCATGGAAGATTTGGAGCGCAGCGTACACAAAGAGATGAGAAAGACGTGAACCACACCAACGATGAAGACATGAAAAAGGCCAGAGGTTCAGAGGTTGTTTGTCTCTGATCTCACCAGATGTCTATGCAACATATTTGACGCTTTTCGCAGAGGGCTTGGCGGCTTGACGGAAAATGCCGTTCATCTCCCAGCCCATCAAAGGTTTCCTAAGTCATACAGGGGTACCCCAAATCATCCAAAAATCCACCATTTTAGTATTGACATATATATTGAAAGCCATGGGCCGGGGTACTAGCGTTTTAAGAAGGCTTCAAATGTCACTCAACTGTACGAGACATGGGTACTGTTGAGACTTGAGCCATTCCCACGAGCATGTCTTGCTGGTTACGTTACATATATCCCCATGGCTGGTGACACTATGTTGGACCGTACTAGATCCCTTTATTTTTGGTAAGCTCCAATGAATCTCTTTCCCAAAAATGTTTGAGTGGATGAAAGACCATCCCCGGAGAATTTGCTGTTGGTATCTGTTGACGCAAAGCGACTTCACCATACCTGGTTATTTTGGGGTCCTCTAATATGTCTAACCCCAAAAAAGATAAGAACATAGAATCCAAGTCATCCAAAACAGTGGTAAATTGAAGCATTCTTTTATTTTTTTTTGCTTATAGTAATAACCTAGTACGGTTTGCCAAAATTGGGGAATGCTTCGAGCTTTGCGATGGCAATCTCCATTTATTAGTGTTTGATATCACGATTGTTGATGTATCTCCCCATGAAATATCCCTTATGATCCATATGTGTTTTCCCCAAATCCTGAGAAATCCTCATTGGGGACCCGAAAGTGGAATTTGTTGTGAAATCATCTATGGTAAATCATCCACTACTTGGGGAATCTATATGGTTCCTGGGAAGAAACAAAAGCACGCAACTCTATCCTAGTGATTATATATATATATATATATAGTTATTAATATAGATTATATATATATGCAATATGGATATATCATGATATATCACCATAGTCAAAAACCCCATCTTAAGCCATTTGTACGGCCCATCTATGGTGGATAACCTCGCTCCCAAGGTCTCTTCCCTAGGCTTCGCAAGTCGAAGTCTTGAGCCCCTGCAGATGCGTAGCTCGTTCAGGGCAAGTCCTGGCCGGTTTTCAGAGATATGGAGGTTTCCTCAGGCATATAGTTATGGTATGTTATGGTGGATATATCTTATACAGTATGGTTTATATCTATTTATATATGTTATATATATATATGTATGTGTGTAATGTTATTTGGCTTATAGTTTATTATATACTATTAACAATCTATCAACACCATATGAGGGCTTCCATAAATGGGGGGGTACCCACATAGCTGGATGGTTTATGTCAGGGAAAATCAAATTTAAATGGATGATTTAGGGGTACCACCATTTATGGAAACCCGCCATATGTTGTATACACAGATCATAATTGGAGAATCTAAGGATATCTAAGTTGTGTTGACATATGTTTAAGTCTCATGTTACAGAATCATCATCTGAAATCCAAATTATCTGAGGTTCATGTGAAAAGAACTCGTGTCAAATCAAATGCGAGAAACCCAACGGCAAACGGATCCCCAATATCAGCAGACATGAGTGTTCAACACGATCAGCCAACCCTTCTGTGAGGTGACCACAACAATGGGTGGTTCAACCCAAAAAAACGTGGTTGTTGGTGGTTCGGAAAACCCAACACACACACAAACCCTTCTTGTTGGGTCAGCTTGGGGGTTGGCGGAGTCCATCTTACAGATCATTCAAATTTAAGCGTGGTGGCGCATCCCACTTACTCAGCAGGTTATATCCCTGGTTTTAAGTGAATAAACCCTACGTATCCCACTTATACCTAGGATTATAACCTAAGACATCCTAAGACCCTCCATGGTTTAGTAGGGGATTTACACATATTTGGGAACAGAGAATGGGGATGTTTAAAAATATTAGGGTGATGGGATGATATCCCCATGAAATTATTTCAGTCTGAATGAATATGAATTATAGACCTATCACCACCATATATCATCATATAGTATATCCAACTATATCCACCTCACCATTCGAACATCCAATCATGAATAAGATCGTTCTCCCACTGTCAGTGTTTCTAGATTCACCAGTCGTGTTTCCAATTATTCTTGACTATCATGATAATTACAATGTATTCCAATTATTTTGATAATTATCATGATAATCAATTGTCATTATGTATCTCAAAAAAGTGGGATACATTGTATTATCATTTGATACCATAATGGATCTACATCATGTATTATCATTTGATGAAATGATTATCACTGTATCAAATGATTGTCAAATGTATTATCATTATTTTGAATTTGAAACACTCTTTATGTATTGATTATACTTATTAATTGATTATCATAATGTATTATCATTTGGTACCAGAATGGATCTACATCATGTATTATCATGATAATCAATTGTCATTATGTA
>Ga0126342_10014736_pt1 | contig 13775 bp, 12 predicted proteins | sample Cyp1metagenome_FD_92528 | JGI IMG/M metagenome (GOLD analysis project Ga0126342, IMG submission 92528) | Coral microbial communities from Lord Howe Island, Old Settlement Bay, Australia - Cyphastrea 1 metagenome | ecosystem: Host-associated > Invertebrates > Cnidaria > Coral ...
AAAACCTATGTTGAGGGGTCTGAGATCATCAGGGGGTTGGGGTCTAACATGAAAAAATACCATTCTAGACCCCCCCCTCGGGAGAGCCCTGGGTATACCATTTCAAACCCTTTAGTAGTTGGGAGTATGAAGCATCCATTATCATATAATCATATATACATTGCTGCGACAAAAGTCTGCATAGTGCTTGCGGTTTTCCTACCCAGGTTCAAACATGACTGCAAACAAGTTCCACAAACCAGTGATCTCCGAGCAGCCAGGAGATTTTGGGGCTGGGTCCAAACTTGTCCCTTGCCAACGTGCTCTTACCTCAGGATCAGGAACAGGATACGCAAACGAAAAAGGCATCTGGAGAAAGCATTTGACCCATCAACTGCTCATGCTCTGAACATCTCTGAAACATTGCCATATATATATACAGTCCGCGCGCGGACCCCCCCATGTGACCGCATGCATGCCAGCTGGACAACTGATTTGACTTCATATGGTCATGATATGGTTATCTCGTGTCATTTTGCCATGATATGATTGCTCCCGGGCCCATGATGAATTCAAAGTGCCACTGCCAGAAGGACCCGTGATGACGCCCAGCTGAAAGTCATTGAACTTCAGCGTGTCCAAGCGGTGCGTGCATAAACCACTGAAGGGAAGGTCCAGCCTTGGCGCACACCAACTGCATGGCATGTGCCGAACAGGTCGCTGAATCCATGGCACACTTCAGCAGACAACGTCATATTGCGATATAACATTGTAAGATATCTTAAATTCTTAAGATATCTTAAGATGGTGACCTGGTGTACAAGATGATCTTTATATAAACATGTTTTTCACACATTTATTCCAAGCCACAGCTTCGAGACGTTCTGCAAAGCCGCACCCAAAGTGCCATCAACTTCACCCACGTACGTTGCCAAATGTCGCTGACGATCGTCGACCTACCGCAGTCAGTCCAAAGGAGCAATTTAACGGTGGCCGTTAGAGTAAAGGACCTAAATGACTGGCCTCAAAAAACTCATACCTTGAAAACAAAAAAAAAAATCCGCACCGCAAGATCAGCAGCAGCCAATAGCAGCCACATAGAGCGGGAGCACTCATGAGAAAAATTGGTCACAAAATCGCACACCTGTTCAGTTGCATTTTCTTGCACAAACCTGATTTTGAGGGTTTTGGACGGCCTTTTCACGAGTTTCACTAGCTTTTCATGGCCTTTTCACGGTTTTTTCACGGTGTCACTATTTTCGTAAATCTCGAAGTTGCGCCCTATTTTTTTCAAGCATTGGATATCTCTGGGGGTGGGACCTTGCTCGGCTAATTAAGTCTCACAAAAATACGAGCTCAAAAGTAATCACATAGAGGGAACCTCAGTCCTAAAGGCTTAGTTTAACCAGGCCTTTAGCAAAGGCCTAGTTTAGCGAGGACTTGGACCGACAGGGTACAGAAACTTTGGCAGCATTTGGCAGCACTATCTGATCCAGCAAGCTGGAAAAAAACTTTGCAAGCAAACTCTGAACAACATTGAACAACTATGCCACCTTGAGTTTTAAAGCTGCACATCATTTTGAAAATGCAGGTTCAAGGTCAGGCGGCTCAGATCAAAACATATGAAACTACGAGAGATATGTGAGATATGTTCTGTTCAGCCACAATCTCAATTGGTTTCTGTGTCTTTGATTAGCGAAAACCTCCCCCTGGCAATTGATCATGTGACCATGTGTTGCTGTGGAGGTTCTTGAGAATATTTCCCGATTTGAAAGACCTGGACTTGCTCCCCAAACTCTTGCTGTCATGCTATTATGCCGTCACGCCTGCTCCAGTTTCGCATTGTAGCGAAAATCCATGGTGCGGACAACTATGGGATTTCCACGTCGCCTCCTTGGAAAAGGCTCCAATCATGGAACATTGTTGACGCAGTCCACGCCAACGACGCAAGATCAGTTGCTGAGAGCACAAAGACACAAAGATGGGCGGATAAGATACCAATGTTGCCAATGTTCAAGCAAGTTGATGTTGACGTATCTTCACACAGTTCAACGTCCAAGTCAGACATTATTCCAAGGATCAAACCCTTGTAGAGGCCATCTGTTCCCCACTCTGGGGGTAAGAACCAGCCACTGGAATCTAAAAGATCTCGTCCACAGTCAGAATAATTCAGCATTTTCTTCTCACCTGCGATTGGCTCCAACAAAATGCCGTCAACTTCAATGTGGTCAATCGTCTGGAAATCGTTGGTTCTCAGCCAAGATGCGAACAAAGGCGTCAGAGTCATCGACCAAAGCGAATGCTTGATGCGCAGCCAGCATTCGCCGTCGGGTGGCCTGAAGTGGGCTGACATGGCTGACATCTCAGTCTCATTCAGCTCTTCAGAGGCATGCCTATCTCAAGACATTCCGAGAATATGTAAATAATTTTGTATATACATATAAATATATGCAGTATATATATATATATGCATAACAATTATATATACAGTATATATGTTTTTTAAATTACATAATAGGTGTTATGATAACTGTTATGTCGAAGCTGCCTCTCTGAACCTGATCCACCCTGATCCTCTCTCCATCTCTCGGCCAGCCTTCACAATCTTCCCGAAGGACTGACCTTCTTCGCGCTGCATCTCTAGGCGTTTTGGGCCAAGCACTTTGAAACGAATCCTTTTCTGACTGGGCACAAGTTTGCCTGTATACCAATCACCTGATTTCTCCAGCTTGTCCTGCGAGCAGCAAGTAGCAGGTGTGCCAAAATCAACAGGTACTTTGTAAACTCAGTACTGCACCGGACGCATGACATAAACCCAAAGAGAAGGGAATGCATCAAGTCCGCCCAACTTAGAAGTGACATTTCAAATGTGCAGTGCTTAGCTGAAGAATGAATTGGACACCAAGCTGCACTTCTCTCTCCACCTTCGAACCAGACTTTGAAGATGTTTGGCTGAGCGGCGCCCTGCGAGCTTGCAGAATTATGATGAATTATGAATGGATGCAGCAAGAGTCAAGAGCATGTTTTTCTAGGCCGGAGGCGTTCCTAGCCGTGATACATACCGAGTCATACCCTTCCCTTGTTGCACACTCTGACTCCCACCTTGTGAGTAACCATGAACGGTTTGAAGATCTTGTTACCCGGCATCCAACTGCCCACCAAATGGTGTCGAATGGGTTCTGTTACTCCTTCCAATCGGGAGGAGAGCGACAGCAGCTTTCCTTCGTTTGGGTTTTTGATCAGGCGAGGCTGAGCCCCGGATTCGCAAAAGATGACGTACTGCGGCTGCAAATAGTTCAAAATGTCCTGGCTCAGCGGAGCTGTCTGCTATATGATTGTTTATGAAATCATATGAGGTCTACAAAGGCATTGCAATGCGTAGGCATAGGAATGGCACAGAATTCACATACACATTACGCACACGCAAAAGGCGTAAACGATCATGAGCGTATTGAGGAGAACATTGTAATGCACCATGAGAAGATTGAAGCTTGCAAGATTTGGCAAGCTGAACCTGGGACCCCCAATTGATTGGTTGCAACGATCTGTTCTTCAGTGTCGGTCAAGAGTGCGGGAAAGCCCGGCAACTGGCCAGCAATTAGTCTCTATAGAGCTCCTCGTGGCAAGAAGCAAAGATATAGGGTCCTCCCGGACGCACCTCCATGTTGGCTGAGGGATGCTGAGGCAAAAGGCATCAAAAGGCCCATTGAAAATGTGGGTGCCAAGGGATCCAACCCTTTTTCGAACATGGCCCCAAAATGCCCCAAAGAGAAACACCGTTGTGCACAGGTTCCGTGTCCCACTTTGTCCCACACGGCACAGCCCTGTCAGTGCCATGACAAAAGAGAACGAACAAAGACGGAGCCTTGGGGGCTTCGGGCTTCTTTGTGTCATCCTTTCCTCCTTCGGCGAGCGGGTTCTCGCCCGCCACATCGTTTCCTTCTTTTTCATTCTCCTTCGCTTCCACCCGTTGAGACAGTTGTGAACACAGGGTTGCAGTGATGCATGCGCACACGACAAAGTGGAGCAATTGAACACCTGTCATAATCCAAAGGAAAACTGCGTTTCTGAAATCCTTCATGAATCTACATTGCACCATCATCAAATTTGCGCTGACACCCCCAACAGCCCCAGGTCAGCAGCCAGATTCCTCGACCAAAGGGTCAACTTCACAGGTCTCTTCTTCGCCCATTTCTCCCCAGTCTTCACCCCAATCTTCACCTTTCTCTTCAGCCTCTGTTGCTTCTTGGGCTCCATTCTGCATCTCAACATCGCAAGGATCGTCCATCAATAAACTCCAAGCTTGCTCAAGAAACTCCTCTTTCACCTGTACGTCAGCAATGTCTGTGAACTGGTTCGAAGATGTTCGAAGCACGTAGAATGACGTAGTCATTACGTAGTCTTTTCAGAACGGGCTTCAGTGCTAACGTTTTGGACAAATTCAGTTCTTTGTTCTTTGCTGTGCTGGATCGTGCTGGCCTGGCCTGCCATGCCTCTTCTTTGATCTCTTCTTTGATCTCTTCTTTTGACTCCGTTTTCTCCACCTGCAAGTCTGCCAAAGTCTGCCAAAGTCTGCCATCAAACTGCCAAACATTGTAAAGTCACTGGGTGTGGCCTCTGGATAGTCACTTCATCCCAAATGACTGCCCAGCACTCTCACCATACGCAAATAATCAGAGACGGAGACGGAATAGAAGCAGCTAGGGTACCCCTACCCGTAGTGATGTCATTGGCCAGTTGTATGTAGTTGTGGCGCCCCTTCGTTGGTCTAAAGAGCACAGACTCAACAATCAAGCGTACAACATACATCAACATATTACTATAATAATACTATGAAACTGTGTTATTATATATCTCGTATTTAATTTATTATTATCATCACTGTTCGAATCCATTATGTAATTTAATAACAAACGCCTGTTCAGATGGATCAACTGGATCGCTTTGGGGACACGTCCAGTTCATTGTATTGAGATACGGAGAGGAAACGCCCTACTTGCTGACCTCTGGCGTCTCTGGCATTTCGATTGTCCATTCCCGTCCTTGGCTTCTGGGCACGCCGCTTGAAAATCACCAGGCAAAACATCTGTCCAACCAAATGCACAAATTGGATGTCATCTGAAGTGAGAACCTCTTGCCATTATATGTGCCAACATGTGCCAGCCATTTCAAAAACACATTTGCCGCTGGCTTACAGTCTGCATGGGACCAAGATGCGCTTGGCAAATCAAGCCTCTCCATTCATCCAAATGGAGATAAAAGCGCGTTTTGGAACAGGGGGTAAACAGGTCTGGATTTGCTTCCTTAATTCTACTGTTGTACTGTAGCCCTCAATCAAGCGTTGCCAACTGCAGCTGGAAGAGCATTGCAGCATAGATTAGCATAGGGCACAAAGTTGAGATATGCGATTGAAGCCGTGTAAAATGTGCCAAGTCTAGTCTATCCAAGTCTCGCATTCGCTTGCAAAATGCAACGGAGACCACCTTTGCAAGGTCTCTGTCCAGTTCGCTGGTCCATTCATCGAAGACCAAAGGCTTGTCTGGGTCAGTTTCTCTTTGCTGCAATGCCAGGGCCAAATTCGCTCGGTACCTGCAAATGGGCTTGATATAGATTGGCATGACAACTGAATCTGAAAAGTCCAAGCTTGAAACCCGCACAATCCCAGAAGTGGTGGAACGAAATGGAAAGAAATTCAGGCACCAAGAACAACCTTCAGAACTCACCAGCTGCAAGCCCGAGCCTTTCCCCAACAGACAGCACTTCGTATGGCTTGCACCATGAAGGAACGCTGCTCAGTCCAACGGAGGTTAGACAGGCTCGCCCTGACCAGCGATCAACAATCAACACTGTAAAGTTTTATAGGCATAAAATGAAATCAAATCAAATGGAAGTTGCAAATGACACCAAGATTTCATGAAAACAATCGCCAAAAATGGTGAGCAAAATGGCCCCACACTGATGGCTAAATGCCAACATCGGGAGCAAAACAACTGCACGTTGGCCGCAGAAATGACAATACATTACATCAAACACTTCTCCAATGCCATTGCATGAATTGATGCTATGCTCTGTTCAGTTGGCATTCTGGAAGTGGGTTTATGTGCTTGAGAGGTGCCCTGTTCTGCGCTGTTAAAGTTTTCAATGAGCGCCCGCCCCTCCGGCCATTGTCCGCAGGGATACCTTGCCAAACTTGCATGGACTGCATAGGCTGTAATCATGATAATCATGGCAGTACATTGATATCTCAGCCTTTTCAACCCCTTTCCCAGCTGCTTCTGTGCATTGTTAGCAGAATCAATTCATGCTATCTGTTAGCCCTGGTTGCCGTCTTCCAAGCAGGTTACGGCCAGAATGCTATTCTTAACAATCTGTTTCGAATTCTTCCTTAAAATTCCAGCCTGTAAAAAGGCAAAGCCTGCTAGCACCTGCTACAAGACTCACTTTTTCTAAACACCTGCCGTGGCACAAAGGCCCTTGGTAATCCGGGAAGAACTTCTCTAGCAACACCTTCAGCAGAGTTGATTTGCCACTGCCAGAAGGTCCCAGCACCAGCAAACTCCTGCCATTCACTCAGGGCTGGAACATGACAACTACACAAGGCCCATAGGGCACCTCTCTGTCTGCCTGGTTGCCTGCCTGTATTCTATGTACGCAATGTGATCGAATGCAATGTAGTGTAATGTATTGCAGGGTAATGGCCTGTAATGTACCGCAGGGTAATGCACTGTAATTTCAAGTATGTAATCCAACGCAATGCATCACAATGTAAAGTGATGATGTGTGATATTATGTGATGTAATTATGTATGTGTATGTATGCGCATACGGATGTGCACCGTGTGAAGATCATATTACACAGAAACTTGCACTGGCGCAGGCAATGGCATTGGACAGTACCGCCCCATTTGAAGCCATGTACCCAATGCATCAAAAGGCAAATACGATCAATCCATGTCCGAAATTCCATAAAGACACATGCCTGAAAGTCTGAAAGTCATTTAACATTTTAACTACGATGGCTAGCGGCTAGAATGAGCTGTGTGCGATTCCCGAAGCACCTCGACCCTTTACCCCAAGATACCCCAAGTCTTTAGAAATCTGGGTGCGTCCTGAAATCAGCTGGCAAGTCAGGCGGCAGCTCTCCCAAACCAGGCCATGCTTCTGGAGCCACAAGCCCCTCAACATTCGCTGCGTCGGTAGTTGTCCTCAGGCGGGTTGGCTGCGAGAACCGCTACGTGTTACATCACTGTTTCGAACAATGTACATTGCATATATTCAAGCGCATAGTACAAATACCAGCCAGCATATTATTCTTGTTAGACTTATATAATATGATTTAATCATCTTCATAATTTGTAATTTTGAACATCATGAAACCACCCAAAGCATTTGACAAATCCCTGTGGGACTCATGCTGCCGGCGGGCTGGTGGGTTTCCGCTGCAGCTGTGACATTTTTCTTTCTGGGCATCCCGCAGATCTTTGCATCGGAAGGCAGCAGCCATCGTGGTGGATGGGTTCCTTAGACAGGCACTGAATGGCACTGATCTTGTGGAAATATCTGGGCATGTGGGTGGTGCGGTTTGATTGCCGAAATCCAAACACGTTAATTAACAAAGAATGACAAAGATAATATACACAACTATACACAGACACAGATAAGATACAACTACTACCAAAATTGACAAAGTCTCCGGCAGTAGCTAGCAAATGCTGGCAGTTTAGCATCATGCCGAATCCCTACATGCAACCTGGCCTACTTTAACCAATTAGCCAAGGATCCTGAAATGTAAACTGTCGGACAGGAGCCTCCTATGCTGCTGCTGCAGCACTCGGGTACCTTGGTTTCCTCTTCTTCGTCTTGTCCTTCGGCCTGCACCCCATCCCAAAGTGCCGGAAACAGAATTCGCATCGAAATCGCATCGAATTCCCCAGATGTTTAACGAAATGGCCTTAAATCCCAAACCCGATCCCCAGGGAGCAAGCCTCGGCCTCATCCGGAGCAGCCTGCTTCTCCTGTTTTTTCCTCGGTCTTCCCCTGGGTCTTTTCTCTTTCTCTTTTTTCGTCCTGGGTCTTCCCTTGGGTCTTTCTGTCGTTTTGCTCTGGCTTGGCGTTTCAGCTCCAATCCCCGCTCCACTAGGGCTTGGCAGGGAATCCGCCATGGGTTCAGCAATGGGTTCCTCCAAACTCAACTTTCCAAGCATTGTAGTTGCGTGATAGCCAATTGCACTGAAACCTTTGAGCAAAAGGAAACGAAGAGCTGGTGCCTGGTCCTGGTCTCGTTCTTCTTGGGCAACCTTGCCTGCAGGGAAAGGCCACGCTTGTTGAGCAGCCATGAGCTTATCCATCCAGAACTGATAGTTTTAATATTATTGGAGACCACATTCATATTTTTTCATTTCACCACATGGTTCATTTATGTTTGTTATTCGCCAAAAAAACTACTTTTATTGCAGCATGCAATTTGCTTATTATCTTCAATATGTAACAATATGTTTATTTCATTAATTATATATTACTTGGCCATCGATGAGCTCATAAATGTTCTTTATAAATAATGTACGTCAGAATAGCTCTACCTGGTTCTAATTGACTTCACTGGATCCTACTTGTGCCTGCCTTTCTTTGCTGCGGGGGCCAGAGGTACCTGTAGCGCGTGCGGCACACAGAATATACTCTGGAACAAGGTTTGCAAAGTTAGACGTGTGCTTGGAATACCCCCTCTGTCGCCGCAGATCGACGACCAAAGACAATGAGTTCTGGGTGCACATGTGCAATATTGTTGGTGCAATAGGTCATCATGCAGAGCCATTGCAACTATTGCAGGCGTGCACTGGGAAACTTTCAGTCATGATTTGATTTATCTTTCCCGTGCAGTCACATGCAAGTCCATGCGCATGTCAAGAAAGTGTGAAATGCTACAGTACATTAGCCTTAGGAGATCCTTAGCAGCCACACTTCAGGCATATGAAACTGCCAATGCTATGACGACAAGTGTATCATACCAACAGCATTCACTTCCCACTCGGCAGCCTCTCTTGATAACACCGAGGTCTTTGCGTTTTTGCACTATACTGTACTCTATATGGCTTCTTTCCAGTAGAGTTGCATGTCAAAGTCTTGAGCTGGTTTAGTGAAGCTCATTTCTTGCTGAGTGAGCACATTAGTGGGCAAGTCAACAATCGTTACTGGAGTGAGGCATTGAATACCACCTTATCTATCCCTTTTTTGAATCCAGCTTCAACGTTTCCTACCATGACGATAGGCCCTGAAAGACACAGGAAAAAAGGCATCAAGCAAAGGTTTAACCCATGAACTTTTTTGGGTCCAGTATGATCCAGTGCTATTGATGCTATTGAACCACATTGGACCTTTACAAGACAGTGCTAGTTTTCCCTTATAGTCCCGACAACTTCCGGCAAAGATTCTAGTTAGGTCGCACCTCGTCAGCTCTCGGACGCTTGGGAACCGCTTTGTCATCATCATCTTCTGTCTTGACCACTTGCCCTCCAGGGGAAAAAGATGGGAAAATCACATTGACATGGAGACACGTTCCCGTGGCAACATGTGGCTATAAGCGGCCAAACAGCATGCGCTGTCTAGTAATTGGTGGCGGATTCACCTAAAGACATTGACTTCAATGCGACACCGCAGACACCGCAGAACTCAGTTTTCCATCTGTGTTTTCCAGAAAGTGAATGGATGTAGGGTTTCAATGGGTTTCATGCTTGATGGAATCATACCAGCAGGGCAAACATTGGTCCCATGCAAATTTGGCCTTGCGGTTGGTCTCTACACCAACCTTGGATGATCGGTCAATGACTCCTGTACTCAATGACTCAATGGAAACGGAGACCCTGTACCAACCATCATACCAACCCCTCTGATGTAAAGAAGTAATAACAAGTATGTATGTAACTGTATGATTAAATAATATAATGTGTATATATATATATATATTTGATTTATCTATTTATATATATATATAATTAATCTAACAGTGTGTGTGCGCGTGTGGTTAGAGTTATATATGTGTATGTATGTATGCATGTATCTGGCGCGCAAGCTTCTACAAAGACGGAGAAACACATGAATATAAACCGTCTGTAATTCATGATGTGTCTCAAACTTTGTTTCCGGGGAAAAGCTGTTCCTGTTTCTATCTCGACTGCAAATTTGTTTCGATTCTGAAACACATATCGTAGGTAATTACAAAAGTTCCTGCGATTTTCTATTCAGTGTATACCTGTTGAAATGAGATCCTGAGCTCAAGGTTTATTCATGTCGGAAAATGACACTCAAAACACTGACTGATCTAGCAATAGGTTTCAATCTGACCTGTCAGGACAGCCTTTCACTCCATACTACCCTAAAAGGAAATAGGAGAGACACAAGTCGTGCTGACATGTGCTGACTCAAGATTTGGGAGGCGGGTTCGACACTTTAGGTCCGCAAGCTGAATGTTTGAAATGTGGAGGCAAACGGAGGCTCGTCAATGCAGTCTCCCGATTTTTTGCCAAATGTAGTGATTCTTAGTGATGACTCTTTTCCCAAACGCAAGGAACAGCGATTCGAAACAAAAGTGCCAAGGCACGCTCGTGCATCACACGTCCTCCTTTATTTCCAAAGTACTGATGGCAATAGGAGCACCTTGGCGTTTCCGGTCAAACATGATTAACCATGTTTGCCGATAGACCACCAATGACCACTGATAGCCAAAAATATCAGAAATTGACAGCAGGCAGGCATGACGCAGCTGACTTTGCAATATGCATTTGAAATCTGACATCACAACACTTGATTCAAATCAATTATTGTGGCCCTTGCTTGCAATCTGGAGGCCCTTCCACAGCCATAGCCGGTCTTCAACCCCTTGACCCTTGATTGATTTGCCCAAGATGGAATGCCATTGGAACTCACTTGCCATGTGGATCCATGCAGGAGGCAGTCTCTGTCGCTGCAAGCAGTAGGCATATTTCATATAATTATATATATGTGTGTGTGTATGTGTGTGTAACAGTATGTATGTATTGTGTGGTTCCACTTTCCACACTGTATGCCATGCTGAATCGCAATATATCGCAATTCTTCTTGAGCTGCTGTCGTTAAAAAAATATGTCCTTTGAAAGAGCCAATGCGAGGAGCGTGCTCAATTCAAAGTCGCTCTCCTGCGCAAAACCTAAGCAAGTCAGTCAAATATAAGACCAATTGACAAACAAATGGCATCAAATGACAATCCCAATTCTTTTGGGCTATTAAGATCTATTAAATACATATTCAATACATCGAGATCATCGAGTTGTCGCTTGCAAATTCGAACATTGGATCTGCTTCCGGACGCTACGCTCTAATCGGATTTAGTGTCCGCAGTGGTGTTTGGACCAACCGAATGGTGGCTGAACCGTTTCCCCATATTTCCCCACCCAAATCCAGTCTGCATCTGCAGAACCGGGATGAACCGGGCATGGTTAATGGACCTCTTAATACTGTACCCCGATGTACGTCGCAAGTTCACAAGAGTTGTGCTCTGCTGTCCAGATCTTCAAACCGGAACAGGGCTGTGATTCGTGCGTCTTTTGGATTTATTTGTCTATGAAAGCCTAGAAGTCCCATCTAAACATTGTCATGGAGGCTGGGCAGCTGGGGTATGGTTGAGTTTAGTGGCAGCAGTGTCAAGCTGCAAACCCCATTGAGGTGAGAGGAGAAATACACCTGACCTGGAGTTATAATGAGTTATAGATAGCCATAGCTAGAAGGGAGCTTCAAACCTCCTCAATTTCATCTCCAAATGCCGAGGGCGCGGAATCTTTTTAGCCCAGAGCTTCCGTCAAGAGAGATTCGGAGAGTTCAGGACATTGGATCCCTGCCATACTGCAGTTGTGAAAAATGCCACGCCATGCCCTGCCAACGCTGCCAATTATACATTTAAAATCTTTGAACATCTTTTATATTCTTTTATCATGTTCTGAGCTGTGGACTCCTTAGGCATTCACACATATTCACACCATACGCGCCTGAGGCGCCGTCAATCTCCAAAGCATTTAGCGGCTCAATAAGGTGTTGGGACCGTTTGTGACACCAAGTTGATCCAAGTTGTGGCCAACCCGTTTGGGTGTGGCATTGGCATTGGGACATTTCCATAGGGCTGGACTGTTGAAGGCTCCCGTCTTTGACACCCTCGCCCAGTGAAAAATGGATAGCACTTGGTGGCACGGCTTTTCGGTTCTTTTAACCGTCGCAACACATTGTGCGCCCCGAGTGGCTCAGACATCGTGTTTGTACTGCATGCTGAGCCATGCAAAGCATGGGCCACAATTCAAGCTGCCTGCTTGACGGCCCTAGTGCATGGTAGCTGAGGCAGCTTCAGCATGCTTCAGCAAAACAACTAATGAAAGTCTCAAGTGATCAAAATCATCAAAGGATTCTTATTTTGTAGACATAAATTAGCAATGGCAACCAAAAAGAATGCAATTCAGCCAGTAGCAACACCCAGGGCTGGTGGAATGGCAGGAATGGGCTCAGGGAGTAAATTCCTTGAAGCCAAGCTGGGCCTGAACGGCGGCTTCAGCATCCCAAGCCAAAGCAATGTGAATACAATCTACTATGAAACACGCCTTTTACTCTAGAGTCCCTATATATCCTATATAGTCTCTAGAGTGCACAAAGATGTGGTCCCAACCCAACAAAATGGAAAGGCCGCTAAGCCGTTGACAGTTGATAGAGCTCACGGATTCTCACATCTGCCTGCCAGCCGAAGGACCCAAAGAGAGGATCGCAAATCCGAAAAAAGCAGATAAGTCGTGAATTCTCAAACACACTGGCTTCGGCAAAAGTTTCATCATCTGATATCATGTCCAGTACAACAAAGATCAACAAACAACTTTACCACTTCGAGCATTTACTTCTCGCTCAAAATCTTGAGGACGCTCGACACGGTATGCCCCACTCATCCGCATTCGCTTGCACAACAATAATGTCAAAGTAATCAGGATTAAATTAAGCAAGAACTGCAACAAAATTATTAAGAAACGGAACGCAATCGGATTCCGAAGTACGCTTGATTCTGCACACAGCCCACCTTCACCCGCTTCACCCCTTGCAAATCTGCCAAGTAGTGCTTGCTAGTCTTAGAAGCTACTTTGCACCCAAGAATGTCTGTGCCATTTCACCAGAACAGAGGATGTGTAGGAACAAACACATGTTGTTCCCGTATATTTGTAGTTTGAAACTGTTGAGCCTCAGCAACCTCAGAAGACTTCAGCACCATGCTGTATGGCCCCACCTTGCAGCTTTCAATTTGCGTCTTTGGAATCTTTGGACAGAACACTACACGACACTTATGGATGGATGGCAATGGAAGGCAGGAGACAACATCAAACGGCAAATTCTTCCTTTAAACGATTTAAACACACAATAAAACCTATAGTAATTGTTTAAATTATCACGTAGTATCACGTAGTCAATGTTGGCGCATGTTGGCGCATCTTCATTGCGTGGTCAAAGTTTCTGCCAGCACAAGGCCCCCGAACTGCCATCCGGAAGTCCATCTCCACGAACTCCTTCACACGCACCTGTCCACTGAAACATCTTCACAACCCAACAATGACGTACATTTAATTAACATAAATCGTATTACTACGTATATGTACAATTATGTGTATATATATATATATATTTTTAACTGCTTTCTTCCATAAATTATGGATACCGTTGCACCTTAATTCATAGCAGGGGGCACAAGGACCTTTGGTGAGTCTTGTGCCAATGAAGACACTCACCTCAGGTTGTGAAAACGTA
>Ga0126342_10014737_pt1:0-2500 | contig 13774 bp, 12 predicted proteins | sample Cyp1metagenome_FD_92528 | JGI IMG/M metagenome (GOLD analysis project Ga0126342, IMG submission 92528) | Coral microbial communities from Lord Howe Island, Old Settlement Bay, Australia - Cyphastrea 1 metagenome | ecosystem: Host-associated > Invertebrates > Cnidaria > Coral ...
GATAGATGAGATAGATGAGATAGATGAGATAGATGAGATAGATGAGATAGATGAGATAGATGAGATAGATGAGATAGATGAGATAGATGAGATAGATGAGATAGATGAGATAATGAGATAGATAGATAGATAGATAGATAGATACATTTATGTAGATAGATAGATACATTAATGTAGATAAATAGAATTAAATAGATACGTTTATGTAGATAGATAGATACGTTTATGTAGATAGATAGATACAATTATGAAGATAGATAGATGCATTTATGTAGATAGATAGATGCATTTATGTAGATAGATAGATGCATTTATGTAGATAGATAGATGCTGTAGATAGATAGATGCTGTAGATATATACATACTGTAGATAGATAGTGTAGATAGGATAGAATAGGATAAGATAGGATAGGATAGATAGATAGGTAGATAGGTAGCTTTTTTTAATCTGTGTACATACAATACAGTACTGTAAGCACTTTTGGTTGGCATCTGCTAGCAACGGCATTGTAAACTTATACTTCTGTCAAGCCAGCAGGTTTCCCGCGGCAAACCAAGTCTGAGGCAAGGACAATTGGAGACCAAATGTCAAATCGGCCTTGTTCGTAAAGGGCACCAAGACTTTCCTGATCAGTTGGAGGCGACCTCCTGTTCTGCATGAGTCTCAATAGATTCATTGGGGGGAAAACTCAAAAGAATGCTCTACTAAATCATCTGCTCCGAAAGTGGTTAATCCGGCGTGGACATGACATTACTGTTTGGTGTTCCACCTTCAGGTCGCAGCTAGGCCCAAGACAATTTTACTTGTTTGGCGACATGTTTGGCTGTGTGTTCTGGGTCCTTAAGGTGTCCCTTGAAAGCATAGATATCGGTACTGTGTTTCATGCTTTGCAGCATTTGAATTGGGAAGGGTTCGGAACATTGAGAGAAATGAACTTCTAGGGCAAAAACCGTCCTCAAAACCAATCCAAGGGAAGCTTCGTGTGGGATAATCTCGATTACAGTCGTGGCATTGGGTCATTTTTATCATGTTTTGGCTTAAACGGTTTCAACCATATATAAAATATGCTTAAGCAGTGTTAAAACAACATATGTTCAAAAAATCAAGTGACAAACCGAATTTGAACGGTTTAATGTTTAAACGCGTTTAGACCGACCCCGATTCTTGTATGAGCATTGCCGTGCATCATAATTATTGCATATTAGCTAGCATGCCCTGTTCTCAATCGTAATTATGGACAGTTACCACGGAATCAATAGACGCCCCCATTAAGTCCTACTAAATCCCTATTGAATCTATTGAATCTGTAGTGAGTATCCTCTATCGTTTCCCGTTAAAACAGTTCCATATCCTGCCAGTGACCGATGACCACAGGTAAGCAACGCCACATTCACCGAGCCCTCAGCACAAGCTACCTGGGTGGAGCTGCCGGACTGGGAAGAAACGGTTCCAGGGCTATTCAATCAGCTGTTAAAACACTTGAACAATGGATGTTAATGAATGTTAATGGATGTTAATGGATGTTAATCAGGGCTATTCAATTTGGTGATTCTCTAAAGAATTTGGTCTCAAGATGTCTCAAGGAATTTTTTTTCTCCTCAGGACTCCCTACCCTATCTTCGAGTTGTCTTCTCAACAAGAGAATGGAAACAGTTGAAAGAGTCCACCACGTCTGAAACCGGAAGAACTGCAGGAAGGCAATGTTTCTGATGATGTTAGGACTTTAATTTAAGCAACTCCAGTCCTTTCAAAGTAATTCTGATGTGCAACATGAAATGTGAATAGCACACGCAGAACATGTTGTATGATATTTGTTACCTAAAATCGCAGATATAGAGAGAGAGAGAAAAACATATTCAAATGTACCGTATGTGCATATTCACTCACATACATAGAAACAAACACACACACAACGCATATCAGGACATCACAAAGTGGCAGCCTCACATACAAGAAATGCTGATGTGAAGCACTCACACTTTGCTAGCAAACATTTGCTCTTTGACTGAACATGGCTTCTGGCTTCTCAAAAGCCAGTCAAGTTTTGCCCCTTTCGACTTCCACCACGACCATCCCCTACACTTCCGGTTGCCCAAATGCCATCAGTGGAGATAGGCACCCCATGGCCATCACAGTAGTATCTGCTCGCGCTTGCAATAACATGAGCGTCCCCTCCATATTGTTGCCCGCCTGGGAATGCATCGTTCAGGAATCTGTCGCCTCTAGAAATGGATTCCTTACCCCGGAAAGGAAGGACATTGACATAATGCTCTGAAGACACTGAACATGTTCAGGACATTGTTTTTCTCTGGTTCCTGAATAGTCACCTTGTACGCCGCCAGCTGAGGCCTTGTCCTGCTTAAGCCAACCTAGAATTCTTAAGCTGCTAATTCGCCACTGCTAGCCTGACAATCACTCACTTCTACCAAACCTCGATATTAATAACATCATTCAGTTCTACACTGCCAAGTCAAATGTATGAATGCTATCGTTTTGGTC
>Ga0126342_10014737_pt1:7500-13774 | contig 13774 bp, 12 predicted proteins | sample Cyp1metagenome_FD_92528 | JGI IMG/M metagenome (GOLD analysis project Ga0126342, IMG submission 92528) | Coral microbial communities from Lord Howe Island, Old Settlement Bay, Australia - Cyphastrea 1 metagenome | ecosystem: Host-associated > Invertebrates > Cnidaria > Coral ...
ATTTTCAGACCATCCCAGATCACAGGACTCTTGGTACAAAGGGCTGCTCTCCGAGTCGCGGGGTTCCCTCCAAGTGCTGCGTACAGAAGAGGGCTCCAGCCATTTGAGTCACGCTCGTTGACGTTGGTGAAACCATTTTGATATAGAAAATTTGCCAAAACCTGGCAGCAAATGTGACCCTCCCCTAGGCATAGGAACTGGTTGAGTAAGAAGTCATGAATAATTGGGGTGCATTCCCATTTAAGCAAATGGGTATAATCATATTCCACTTACTGGGATGCACATCCAGCTTGGGTCCATGGAGTTGCGGTTTCCAACAACCAACAGCTGATGTACCATAACTGATAGCACTATATAAGCTGACCATCTAGTCGTAGCTGACTCCCCTGTCAAAGCCCTATGTTTACCATGGCATAAATGAGGGAATGTTCCATTTTCTCATCTTTGCACACCGAAGAGCAGGGAACCAAAAAGTCCCGGACTTGAGGGGAAACTTCCACTTCAAAGGCTATGAGATGCTCCTTAGAATCCATCTTTCCTATTTTGCGGAAGCTGGGGGTTGGATTCACCCATTTGCTGACGACGATGGCTGACTGTTCATCATGTGTGGCCAAGCAGCAACATTCTCGCCAGGTTTGGCGTCGAAACCGGGAACAAGGTGTTCCTGAGTCTACTCCCGCACAGCTGGCCCCCCCTTCTCCCAGCTGGAGTCAACATTACTTGCTCTGATGCAGGATGAATTTCAGTCAGCACATTCCGATCTGAGATGTTCCGGCCTTCAGTGACGCCAACATACAGCACATACAGCAACTGTCTTTAACACTCTGGTAGCTGAACATAGCCATGGAAAATATCCATGTTTGATGTTTAAATGGGTAACTTTTCCATGGCTATGTTAAGCAACAGGGTACCCCTTCGGGGCTCAATAGGCTCCGTTGGCAATCCATCGAGGCGAACCCGCTGCTGGCTCCACAAGAAGCGATACCTCGGCGAACCCGCGACTGGCACCGCCGGTTGATGGAGGTTCCCTTACCACCTATTCAATAGAAATGTCGAGCATACAACGTACAAATTTACAAGAAAAATACACAACTACATAAGAACATATAAGCAAAAACCATGTATGACATCTATCTTAATTTTATATACTCGTATAGGGTCATGATTGATCATTCATCTGTCAGTGTAAATATAGCTGTATCATGCCTGGCCTGTACCACCACTCAGCAAAACTCGGGCCTCTCCCCGCCCCTAAAACCTCCGGATTCTGTTGAAAACCCTCGGGTTCTGGCTCGAACCCGGCAATTAAGATGAGGAAGCATCCTGAACCAGAGATGAAAACAACATCTTTGCACCAAACTTTGATAAAATGAGCTGAAAACAAGAAAAAAAACAAACCTCGGGTTTCCCTTCAAGACGGCGAGCCCTTCATTTTCAAAGGTTTTGGTTGGTCAAGGATGGTCAAGTGGTATATCTATATTTTATGTATAACTGTAAAACTATATATATATATATATACACAGATACAAATAAAGATATATGTATATATATATACACATATATATATACTGTATATACATACACATACATACATATATATTATATATGTACAATTATATACACATTATAAATAGATCTTTATATCTAAAAAAATGCACTGGACCATAAGAGCTCTGAGCGGCTTGTGCAGCTTGCCCTCCTTCAAATAGGTGGTCAATTTGTTCTCAATCAAAGTCCTGCAGGCGTTCCTATGGGACGCTGGTTGATCAACTAATTAGGTGGTGATAATCTATGATGATTTGACACAAAAAAGTGGTACAGTACTCCTCCCCAATGATCAACATCCGGGGTCGACATTATCGACGATCATCCAAGTTTGAGTACCTGTCTCACAAACCTGAAGAGGATATAAAGCTCCCCCCCACATACCAAAAATGAATGATAGAAAATGATGGAAATAATAGTAGAAAACGTCGTTTCAACCATTTCATGAGACCAGTAATATAATGCTCATGCAATATGTTTCAAATGTTTACCATCATCTAAACTAGACGAAAAACTAACTCTGAACCGATATCGACTGACTCATGGCATTGAAACTAGCTCTCTTCTTTTGGCCAGATTGCGCTAAACAGGGTGTTGATGGGTTTCGAGCAGTGAGATTGAGGCAGCATGACACATATTTTTATGCATGAAGCTTGCAAGTTGGCCACACCAATTGCAACGAGATTAGATAATTACACATGATATCATATATGATCTAGACGTGGGCTTCACTGAAAGGAGCCGTCAACCACAGTTTAATGTGGGCCTGGACCCCCTCCCATAATCAGGTTCTAAAATGACATCGGCACACCACAGGTCCTCAAGAACCTTGCCACCGCTTCTCGGTCTTCATTGAAGGAAAACATGCCTGAGGACTCTCGCAGATTCACTTTGCGATCGCAAACTGGGTCGTGGAACCAACGTGGCACGCGGAACACTGAACAGAATAAGTTTCACTGTCTTTGGCCACCCAGGACATATCACATTCACGGCCATACATGCCATAATAAACTTAGAACATCTTAGAACAATATCCGTTCCTAGGATCAACTTTACTTCATGGACACGGATGAATGACCAAAATGGCACCCTTGAAGTGCATTTGGTAGAATCTTGCGGCGTCTTGAGGCTTCTTGACAATTTCTTCCAGCCTAGGGACAACGTGACAATATACTGTAGCCATTGCGCTTTTTTTTTCAAATATATATATACGCACATACACTTAAAATATCTAGATATTATATTTATATTTATAGTTAAAAAATACACATACACATACAATTCCACCAGCCATCACATCAGGGGCCAGGTGGCCACCGACAACGAACCGGCCCAAGGGACCTTCACCCGGACGGATGAGGTTCGCTTTGTAGCCGGTCGCCATCGTGATATGTGTAGCGCTTTCGACCACGATGACCTGACGGGTAGATTGGCTACCTTCGACCATGGAGTAGAGTAACCTACAAATCCATGAAAATAAATATACATCTATACATACATATGGACGTTCACAAACTGAACATATGGACGTTCTTTGTGATCTCTTTTAGAGGTCACGTAGAACAAAAATGACAAGATGCCACTTATGACATGCTGGTTTGCCAAGTGACCTCTTTTCCTCTTTGCTAAGTGACCTCTTGGTGGGTTTGAGTTACCCTAATGAAGCTTGGATACAGGTTCAGTACTTTGGGGCTTAGATTGTGATTGCCTCTTTTTCATGCGCGCCAATGCGTGTCAGAGAGTGTCAAAGCGTGTCGCGAGTGTGTTGTCAAAGGGTGGGGAGTATCGAGAAAGAGGTTAGAGGTCACTTAGCATTCAAAAAGGGGCCACTTATATAGCATGTAGAAAGAGGTCACTTAGCATTTTGGTGTATTTTGACCATGGCGCGTGTCAATGCGTGTTTCAGCGTGCCAGAAAAAGGTCACTTAGGCATACTTGGACGACAGTGCAGGATTTGTGTCAGCATGCCATCTTTCACCCCAAATGAATCCAAAGCCTAGAAATCAGACCCGAGGGATTCTAAGGATGGCCAAGTGACATCTCTGATAGTCCAAGTGACCCCTGATAAATGGCTAAGTGACCCTTGGATATGATTCTATGTAAGTAACCTTTTCCGGGGGTGAATCAAGTGAAACATGAAAAAAACAGAAAAGGTCACATTAAGTGGCCTAGTGTATGCGTGTTACTTGTAAAAAAACATTTTTTGCATATGTTTCCAATTATGATATGATATGATATGATATGATATTATATGATATTATATGATATGATATTACTATATGTTATTACTATATTATATTATGTTGTAAGAAATTATGTTGTATGAAATTATGTTATATTTAATTGTGTTATATCATATTACAAATATAATGCATTGTAATGCATTTTTTGACACATGCATATATAATCCAATCCCCTGTATATGCCGCTATTGTTTAATTGAATTACCCAGTATAAGGGCCTCCAAAATGATTAGGCCCAATAGTACGCACAGGTGTTCTGGGGCCAAAAATCTAAGGACAAACTGTTGAGTGACAAAGCCGGTGAGGCTGTATTTTGCCAAGCTGGGAATATGTGTCCATTCTATAAGCAGCGTCAATGTAAGCAGCGCCAGCCGCCAGCACTGTTGAGAATGCATTGTAAAAGACGGTTTTACACACTGTAACACCGACACTTTCACACACTAGACAAAATTGGATCTTTGAAGAGATCCATCAGGAACTGAATCCTGTAACGTGCAACAAGCCTAGACAATTAGACCTAAAAAGTAGATCTCGTGGTTGTACTTCGTGAATATAATGAAAGTCTTCCGAAAATATCCAACGTAGCTCAAACCAGACTCCAAAAAGCGGCAAATAAATCGTCATCCAAAATCAGATTGCGGCGACCGTGTAAAACCATGTAAAGTAAATTGTTTGCAAACGGCGTGGTGGTTCTTGGGTTAGCCACGTCCCATCATGAGGAAAATTGCAGGTACGTTTTTTTTTCAACCCCATACTGTCTGGTCTTCGTTGGCCAGGACAAACAGTGATGGGTTCCTGGCCCCCTGCTTTATTAAAAGGAGAGAAGAAAGAACAAGAAAAAAGGAGAAGTTTTACATCTATTTAGATGTTACACACACACACTCTTTCACACTGACGCTTTTACACATATGCGTTTTTACACACACGCACTTTTACTTACACACACACACGCACGTTTACACACAAAGGCATTTTACACACACACACGCACGCTGACACTTTTACACCAATGCAATTTTACACACAGACCGTTTCTACAAACACACACACACACTTGCTCAGAAGTATCTTATCGAATTACTGATGTGGAATGCATCGTACGTGCAAAATTGTCAGGAGCGGTTGGATGACCCAACGTGAGAGCTAGTGCGAAGTAAGCTTTCTACGTCCTTGCTCGAAGGATAAACTTGTTCTGATGCAGCTCAGTCAGATTGCGAAAACAGTACAGTCGTTTGGTTTGAAAACTGTTGGAAAAACGGCATGCCGGTTCTTGGCTTATAGCCGGTTGCCATTGACGACAAAACGGAAATTGGAAATTTGCAGGTACATCGGGATGATCAGTCCCGATATCACAATCTCAAACCACCGTCTTCATTGGGCAGTGGATGGAATGAGATTCACTGCCCCCCTGCTGAAATTCAGATTGGAAACCCCTGCCGAAAATCAGGTTGAAAAACCAAACTAAGATTAGAAACTCAGACGAAAACGAGCAAAGTACAAGTAAGAAGTTTTACATCTATTCAGATGTTCCACACACACGTCCACACACACGCCCCGCTGCCGCGGGGCATTTAAGGCCCCGACGAATGAGATGAAGGTGAAAATGAGAGAAATGGAAATGAAATGACGATGAAGATGAAATGACAATTACTTAACCAGAACACAAGAGGGGGAACGCAAAAAGGAAAAGGGAAGGAGAAAACACCAACACCAACACACCTAGCCCGAGACGGGCAAACCCTGAAAGGGCAAGGGAAAAGAAAAAGCGGACGGACGACGGGCCAAAAACCAACCAGAGGAGGGGGGGGGCGGACAGAAGCGCCTGACACAACCTACAAGGCGAGAGCCAAAACCTACCTCGGCACGCGAAGGACCCAAACCTGACCTAGAAAGGGAGCACGCATGAGATAGGGGACCAATGGGGACCTAGTGGATGAAAAATGATGCATCCACACTGTCATGCAAAATCCCCTAGTTAGGCTCAATGGCCAGAGTTCGAATCAACCCTATAGACAGCTGAAGTAGTCAACCCCTGAATTACGTGCACAATTGAACCTCACCAACGACCAAAAAGGAAGAGTCACCATACCTGCAAGCATGGCCTGTACCTGGAATCCGCATGTTGCAATTCTGTCACGCTCTCGAGCAGCAGCGAAAAAGAAAAGAATTGTTGTCGCGGCTTCGGCTTCGGTCTGCCATCCCTAAACTCAAACAAAGGTGATTCCCAGGCACAGCGGGCAGCTGTTCAACGCACACTTCACGACCGACATTTGAGAACTGAAAAGAAGGCCAGCGGTTCACATTACTTAAATGAATTACCAATTCAAAAGTGTCAATTCAGAGATCGATTCAACGTGTCAATTCTTAGCCTGGAAAGGCTTTCCCCGAGGGGTTCATGCCACCTTGACGAATCCAGCATGAATCACACACTTGCTCAGAAATATCTTATCGAATTATTGATGTGGAATGCATCGTACGTGCAAAAA
>Ga0126342_10014738_pt1 | contig 13772 bp, 14 predicted proteins | sample Cyp1metagenome_FD_92528 | JGI IMG/M metagenome (GOLD analysis project Ga0126342, IMG submission 92528) | Coral microbial communities from Lord Howe Island, Old Settlement Bay, Australia - Cyphastrea 1 metagenome | ecosystem: Host-associated > Invertebrates > Cnidaria > Coral ...
ATGGGATGTGATGGGATATGACCAAGAATAGGATGGACATTTCTACCATCATGGTACAATATTGTGTGGAATGGCTAGAGTTTTTATACACACCGCACCCAATGATGGATAGCAACATATTGGTCAAATACACCATGTTTAAGTGGGTCCGCTGGTACCTTTTTTTTTTGCCAGGTCCCTATGATGTAAAAAAAACGGTTCTGAAAATCATCAAGAATTGTATGCACTTGACACTCCACTAGGATCAAAACCATGCGGAAACCAGAAATCATTCGGAAAGCGTCGTGACCTGCTTTCGTTTCTGAGCTTCCTCAGCTTCTTTTTTTTGACCTGGCAGAGCCAAGGAGACACAAGGCTGCCGTCGTCAACTGCAGTTGCAGTCTTCAAAAGCCATCAAAATCAGCCAAGAAACGGGCGAAGAAGGCCTCATCTTTCCTGGGGTCGTCGCCTCAGCACAGCCCGTTTACGCCGTATACCGGGTATTACTGGGTGAGCATTGGCCCAACTTTTTTTGTCATCTTCCGCTGACACCCCATGGGATGCATCACAGTCAATATGTCTCCCTTAGGCGACGAGCTCGCGAGTTGACTCTTGAGACTTTGAAGTCTTTGCACTTTCTCTGCGACCATCTGGCGGCCGCTACTCTGTTGCTGGTTTTGGGTCGGGAGGATTCAGAGTGCATGAGTGCATAATCCCTTCCAATATAACACTAAGCAAAGCCCAGAAACCATGGTTTAGTAGAGAATTTGTACATCTTTACCCATTTAGGGGGTGTTTAGTATTGGGGGATGGGGTTATGTGCCAATTCTGGTGGCAACAGTCATCGTTTTGAACCCTGAAAGCTACTCAAAACCCCAAAACACGTCCGACGTATTGGTCCATCGTGGTCAGAGTATGCTGTCTTCTTCGTACCATCGCGAAATTGAGTCAGTGAATGGATTAAAATGATTAAACAATGACTGCAGTTTGTCACACTGGCCAGCCGCTTCAAAAGAAAGATGGCTAGGTGGATTGCCACCAAGTCGGTGATTCAACACCTTGCCAATTGCCTGTACATAGCAAGTGATGCACACTGAGAACAAACACATATAATCTTCTCATCGATTGTGCAGAGGTGCAACTTGGCAACGTAACCCTATGGTTCCTGGCAAAATGAAACCAACTTGGATACGCAGAAAATCGATGTCTAAATATTTCCAAGGACATCCAAAGGAATCCGAGGACACTAACATCATCCTGGCACCCACAACATACAGGTCTCTCCTGGCTTGAAGGACCTATCATCTGACCATCCAAAAAATATCAGGTTCTTCTACAGGTTAAGGACCTTGGAAGCATCCAACAGAACATGGCAGGTTTTTCATGGTTTCTGTAACTTTTTTCCCAGGTGCCCGAAAAGTTGCGCCTTGTTGATCTCATTGGAACCTAAGCCTTGAGACTTCAACTCCGCCTGGCGCAGGTGTCTCTATGATATCTCTATGTACTTCTTGTGTAGGCACACAGTCTAAATCACAATATAAACAAATATATAAAACATTATAATCCCATGAAAATATCATATATAAACAAATATATATAAACAAACTATGTAAGACTCTCTGGTAATCAATCCTGGCAAGGTAAAACCTCAATAAATGGAGCTTTGCATGGGAAAATGATCCAGCAAAATGATACATTGTGTACTGTTATCTTTGATTTCCGGAGCAGTGGTACCCCCCATTAAGGTAATAATTTTTAAAATGGTGATTTTCCATAGCCATGTTAAACTACCAGAGGGATCCAGAGGGTATATGCTGGCCTATTACTGGCTATATAAAGTAACTCAACTATGGGATTGTTATGTTTGATTAATTACCATAAATGGTTGATTTACCAAAGGATACACATAAAATCACATTAGTTTCCATTATATCCCCACTTTAGATGCTTCAATCAGCATTCACATCCATTTAACATCCATTTATAGATGATTTTCATTGATTTTCCTATGAAATCCTCCGCTTAGATGTTCCGCCTTCAACTGCCTGATCTCAGCTGCCAGGGCATCCACCTGACCCGTGAAACATCGATGTGAGTTTGGTCCTGGTGGTCTATCGAATTTTCAAAAGCCACATGGCTGTGTCTGAAAGCGAGGTACTTGGTGGCTCATCCCACTTAGTAAGTGGGTTATAACCCCAGTTATAAGTGGATTAACCCTACTTATCCCATTTACAACTGGGGTTATAACCCACTTACTAAGTGGGATGAGCCACCAAGTAGAGCCCCAGAAATTACCAGTTTATGATGAAACGTTTTTTTTTGTCTTAAATAAGCACACCGAACTGTAAATGAGCAACAATGTGGGGATTACAATTGGCAAAAACACAAAAACACGCTATGACAGCTTGGTACAGAGACAGTCAGCTGTTCAGGGGATCATCATATCAGTTGCTACCAATTTTTTTTGGATGGGTTGACTCAACACCTCAATCGTTAATTCTCAAAAAATCGTGATAGGCTATTAGTCTTACTCAATTACGAAGATGATTGATATTGATTGATACATGTCCATCTGCTTTGATAGTTGATGCCAATAATAATAATATCAATATCCAATGCTGGCTTTCGCCATGTTTGCGTCAAATGATTCGCCGCTTTTTGATTTTTGTTGGGGGCTGCTGCATGAACTCATGCTTGAAACCACCAGCTGGATCGGTAATTCTTACTGTACTCATTCTCAATCATTGTTAAGTAACTATCAATCATCAATCATTGAAGATCATGATACAGTACTCAATCATTGAATGTTCATTGAGCAGAATCATCATCAGTCATCCTCATCAGTCATCGTCTAAAATCCATGGTAACCTCCTGCAATTCCTGGCCTCTTCATCCACGCTGTTGCCCGCCATGCGGCAGTTCGGTTCGACGCGGCAATTTCTTTTAGGCACTTCAGCAGTGTGATGATCCCCATAAGTTGTGAAATCTATGTAAGACTGGAACTGCACCCGCTGTATATAGCTGTCTGAAACAAATCTGAAATTCTGAGATGATTGACCTATCAACAAGTGTGGGTTTCCACTGATTAGATTACTTGAGGCGATGTAGCTGAAAAGATGCGAAACATGTCTGAGTGGTGGATCGTCATCGCTGATCCACGGCATAGTCTGTTGGGAGTCCAACCTATAGTGGATCTGCCACCTTTCCTCACCAACTTAGTGCGAGATGTAGAGTTTTTGCTGGACACAGAAAAATGGTAGATGAACCAACCAAAAATGGGGATCTTATATTCTGTGAGGATAGGATGGGTTATGATCATCTGTCCATGTCTATGTTCCAATATGTTCCAATTGCATCTTCTGTGAAGACCTTGTCATAGAGCCGCTGGGTCCCCGGGACCAAAGGCAGCACGGGATGGCCAGGTGTGAGGACCCATTCCGTGAAGAATTGCGGTGAAGGTGTTGACACCATTTAACATCCATAAAAAAGAGCGAACTACCCCCGGTATGTCTTTGGGTAAAGTTGGCTTATTGGAGCTTCTGAACCTACAGTTGCCACTCTATGGCTATCATCTTAACTCAGGGATGCTTTTAACTGGTGAGCTCTCATATCTCCACACTTGGAATCAAATTGGACTCATGCTATGATGGAAGCTATTGGTAAGGGCTACGGATAGCTTTCTTGATCACTTACGGAGGCATCATGCCTAGAACTGTATAATTGTAATTATAGTTGAACCCATTTGGCTTTCCATTGCCATTCCATGGCATTTGGTAGAGATTTCCGAGATCTTTGTTTGGTCCTTGGAGTCCTTTTGGATCCTTTTCCTCCAACGCCGATCTTTGCAGCGAGGACAATACCAGGGGCCCAGGACGCCGGCCTGTGGTCAGGGCTGAGCCACGGTGATGGTGATGCCCTCTATTTGAACATATTTGAACTATAGTACACCATCAATATGGAACATCAAGATAAATGGAATCCGATCATGGTCCAGTGATATCCATCAATATTTTTATATAACCATCATGGTGATACCATCATGAATCCAAACATCATGGGTACCTTGTATATTATCCATCAATATTAACCATCATGGTTAATATACAAGGTACCCATGATGTTTGGATTCCCATCATGGGATGGATGACCAATATGACCATGGACCCCATGGACCATGGCACAGTAAGATCGCGTAGGCATGGGATCCAATATTGTAGTGTCTAGACGTACAGTAAATGCAAAAAACACAATATATGAATGTATACCAGCATATCCACAGTAAGCCTAGATCTCACACTTGTGTAGATCGTCACTCAACTGCTTCCTGTTTGACAATAACTATACACCGAAAACTGGATCATGTGCTGCCATATAATGGGAAGTCAAGCCTTGGCCCGTCAACCCCTCATGCACAACCCTAATCACAGTAATCCGTAGCTTTGGGCCTACCACATGGGGCCAGAACGGGCCTCCCCAAATAAATTGCTCTATCATAAGTTTCCAATCAAAGTAACCACAAGGGGTTGGCCCCCCCATAAGCTGATCTGTAACCCCCATGAATACATATATGAATACTCTAGTTATAGTATGTAACATAGTTACTTCATTGCCATAAACCCTAGTCATTGGAGTTATGTTTACCAACTTAGTTATCCTTTGGGGGCCCCACCTTGCATATATTGGGAGTAATCCTCATTTTCAGGTACCAACTCCGCCTATGGACTTGGACCATGTCAAAGGCCTCGCGTGAAAGGTGTCGTTCGCCAGCCGAGACCATCAACATAAAATAGCGAGTTGCCTGCTGCATCTAGATGCATATCAACATAATATATATATATATATAATTACACATAAGTATATATATATATGTATATATATAATTATATATCTAACTATATACCGTATATGTAATTATATCTATATATCTATATATATATATTGATATATTAATATTATTGTTAATATGTATATATATATATATATCATTTGTTTTTACATGTATTGAATACATAGTATTATTCTGCATATGAACATTATATATATATTACATTATATATTAACTAAACGATATTATATGTCAATATCAATGTATAAGAACACTGTACTTGAATCAAGATATCAATCAATTCATGTTGACCTTTGGGTTATATTTTGGTGAACCCAAGAAATATCACCGAAAAACATCGAAAATGCCAGGTCGTTCTGAAGCCTCGCCTCACGATAGGCATCCTTCAACAGCTTCAAGTCCTGAGGGTTCAGCCTGGTGATTTTGCTGTCGATCCAAAAACGATTAAAAGATGGCCTGTGCAATGGATTTTACAAATGTTCTTCTTCGATTGGAGGGATTGGGAAGGATATCTATGTGATATAAATTGATATATATATATAATATAGGTTTTGATCCATAACCATCTCCAGCTTCTGTGGCAATTTTTGATGTTCAAATGCTCAATAAGAGTTTCGTTGGATGTTGCTCGCACATCCTCTCCTAGATTCTGTTCATTGCTATAATATGTTTGCTTGCCAAAACCAGCAACCATCTTCTTCCGCTGCAAATGAACAAACAACTGCCAACCACTTGTCCGCAATTGTCGCACAGGGGTTGGAGGGAATTATCGTAATTTGTTTGATCCGAAAACTACATGGTGGACTCGAAAACAAATCCGTATTTTAAATTTTGAGCCTTCAACATGGCGGTGTTTTTTTTCAGCAGTTGTATTTCTCGAACATCCTAAACCTAAACATGATCGAACCATGTCCAAGCATATTGGCCACTAACCCAATCTCGGGATGTTCAGTTTGATCCCCAGGTCTGCCTACTGCTACCACCCATCTGCTTGTAGCTCTTAACCCATGCAGGACCCTCCTCATTGTGCCGCACATAGGTGACCGGCTTCAACCTCACAGCATCCCCAAGGTCCCCAGAAGGGGGTCTGGAATCAGCGTTGGGACTGCGGCCAATGCGGATGTAACTATGAAGAACGCAAGAACAACCGGGGAACACTGACTGGTGCTTACTAGTTCATCTGCCACTTCAGACACTATCAAGTCACAAGGGGATGCAACTATCTCTTTCGTCGGCAACAAAGTCAGCAAAATCACTGAGTTTCCTTTGCAAAACGGGGTCAATGTTTAATCGTTTTAGTTCCGTTTCATGTCAAGTATTTACCAAATTGTATTTATTTCAGATATTTACCAAATTTCAGATATTGACCAAATATATATATTTCAGATATTTACCTATTGATTCAATTGATATTTACCAAATTGTGCTTATCTCATATCAAGTTGGTAAAAACAAATCTCATCTCCCATTCGATCCCCAAAAATCTCACACCACCCCATTGGATCCCTCGGCCCTCGGAGAAAATCGGAAGGGATGAAGCATGATGTGTGCCGAGTGATCCCAAATAATGCCATGATATCCCTGGTTTTTTTGAATGAGACTACTGGAATTCCACTATTGATACCCCATTCTTATATCATATGATATTCCAGCAAAAAATATCCAGCAAATTATTCCATGATTATCATGACATATTCCATAATATATCATAATATCATATTCCCATGGCTATTCCCATGATATCCCATGGGCCCCCCCATGGGCCGCCCGGCGGCCCCATGGGCGCCGCTTGCCTCACCCGCGCCGTGCAGCGCACGTGTGCACCGGATTCACCGGAGGCACCTGACCTAGCAGAAATGAAACATGTAGCCTCTGGTTATGTCAAAACCATAGGAAAACCATAGGAAAACCATAGGAAAATGGAGCTTTACCCTCTGGTAATTTAACAGTTTGCTATTGAAAATGACCATTAATAGTGGATTTTCCCATTAAAAATGGTGGATCTTTCAATAGCTATTTTGACATAACCAGAGGGTATAATGATGATCAATGTACGGTTATTTAAACATAGCCATGGAAAATGAGCCATTTAGTTTGTTGACTTACCTATTAACAATTTATATTCTATATAGTATCGAATACATTTAGATAGATCGATAGATCGATTCGTTTCGATTAGATTTACTTGTAGAATTGATAGATAGATTAAAACAAAAGAAATAAAATAGATGTATATAGATATATATAAGATAAATAATGATGTATAGATGGGTATGTTGATGGGTAGGCACGTAGGTAGGTGGATCTGTAGGTGGGTAAACTTATAGGTATAATCTTCAGTATATTTCAGTATGGGGTATGAGGTGTGAGGTATTCGGTATAGATGTACAGCACGTGGACATACGCAAATATTAGCTGTAAAGAAAGTCTATATACAGATCGGGTTGTATGAAATCCAAATATACATGGCCCTCGTTCTCATTACAGTATGTCATTGGCTGTGTAGGTATATTTCCATAGAGTGAATACATAGCGCCTCATCCTCACTCCCAATGTTTCTGTCTTCGATGTGGAGACGGGTGATCTTGCCCTGGACCACTACACAAACGAAGCACATGATAGATTACATCAGATTCCCCAACAAAAGCTTTGGGCCTCCAACACTCCAACACCTTTGACGTCAACAATTAACAATATGAACAGACATGGATGACTTGGGACCCTCTGTTTATCTCTGTTTCAAGAGACACAGTAAGAGAAAGTTTCCGGAAACACCAGGAAACACCAAGTAGTATGACCATTGTTGCTGCATCACCGTGCTGGTATCACTAGTCTGACTGTTGGTGCTTGATGTCCTGCAAGTTTGATCATCCTATCCCCCTAGCATTCAAGAACCAGTTATACACCATGATCTGGGACTGGATCTTTTCATATCGGGGTCCCCTTATTGATGATATATATATATAATATATATATATACTAATAATAAAATATTGAGGGGGATAGGATCTTCATCTTCATCCATCACTTTTCCTATTCCCATCTTCGATTCGACCCAGCCTGCTGCATTTCAAGGAGCTGGTCGCATCAACAGCATTCTGGAGCAGCAACGCACCCGGCCTCGGATCGTAAGGAGATCCACAGAAATGGGAAGATTCAGCAACACCAATGGGGAATTGGACTTGGGATGTTTCACATCATCAAATATAATCTGTGGAATGACAGGTTCGGTAGCTGCAATAAAATTTGACTGTATATACGATGTAGATGCTGGACCTACTGATGACATGGGTACAGTACGGGTCAAACATTCAGACTTTATATGATTGCACTTGATCGTGATCATGAGCTTTCAATAACAACAAACTTGTAGAAGACGATGGTAGAGGAGCAAACAAATCAAATGTCAGATTTTTGGTAGATATATCCTGATTGATGAACGGAAGCTCTATCACTTGTTCCTTGCACCAAAAGAGAGAACTTGATCCAATATGTGATCGCCATTTTTTAGAGCTACGAAACCAAGCGCCTTACTCAGGCTCATAAACCATATCATCAGGCAGGTCTATTCCACAAAGTAGCAAGTGCCGAAAACAGTGGGTTGCACAGACGCACACACCACATCAAGGAGAGTCAATATCATGCGCGTGCCTGCTGGCACTTCTGGGATTCCCGCAATACATCCATACCTTTGCCTTTATGAAACCCTACTCACCATTAAATGTCCATCTCAATGGGATTCACCATCGCATCGTCGCTTGCTCTTATGCGGTGTTTGGACACTCCCTAATCTTCTTGTGACAGGTTGATCAATGACAGTTTTTGTCAGGCACCCAATATTGACAGCTGTTCAATCAAAGGTTCAATCATTGAATCATTGGGGTAAGATTCATCGTCCTTGGATGTCCTTGGATTTTTACAAATTGTGACCTTTTTTTTGGTTGTTGAGTATTGCCAGCATGTCGCAAACCCAATACCCAAGAAGTGGTTTCCGAAAGCATTGTCGGGCTTCAAGCTACAGCCATCAACAAGGTACCCCCTTCGAAAAAAAAACAGAAAGGGATGTGGTAAACCCAACCATCAAGAATCAAACATAACCCATTTGTTGTTCTTCCGAACCTTTCAACATCCCGGGGCACATCTTCACCCCAGCTGCCGAATAGCCTCAAGATTTGCTTGAGATCTTGCAAAAAGCTCTGCGACCTGAGATCCCAGCTGCAGATCAAACAAGACATACTACCTGGTTGGCGGTTTTTTTTGAAACCCCCAGTATTGTAGTAAATTTATATGTACAAATATGTACAATTGTTTACCATATGGTTTCTTAGGTTTCTTGGGGTACCCCCAGTTCTCATCCATGTCATGTTCAGATTGTAATTTTTTTCACATTTTTTACCATCCAAAAAAGGGGGATCCCCCATGGAACCCCCCATGGTGGGCCGATCCGGTGCCGACTCCGAGGCGCCGGGTGAAGGCCGGCACTGCAGAAGTATGTCCCTGGAAGATGTCCTCAGCTTGGATCAGCATGTTGCCACATGCCCCGGGCCCATGCACCAAAGAATAGATGGTCAAGATATGTTAAAGCCGTTAAGCCAAAAAACATAGGGATGTAAAACTTTGTATATATATAATATGCATATGTATATATATATAATTGGGATATCAGTGGGATAGATATCGGAATAATGGAATGTCATGATGACCAATATTCATAGATGTAAGATCCACCCAACTGTTAGTGCTCGCCTTATCCATCAAACATGTTTCAAGATTTCGGGAATAGCAAAGCCGAAGGCAATTCAACATAGCAAACCAATATCCATATAAATCCATTGGATTTTTATGGCACCAAATGAAAAAATATGAGAACATCACCAAATGATGATGCTGATGATGACCAGATCTATTTATCAATATTTCATAGAACCGATGCTGCCCCTGTGCCGGTCGTTTTGATACCAAGACAAGGATCAATTGCGCAAGCATCGAAGCGTTGAGAGTCAGGACTGAGCCTCCAGCAGTGACAATCTCATCATATCTTACCTACATTGGCTATTCTTGCATCACTAAATATATCATAGTATATCCAGATATCATACAAGAAATACAGGAATGACTCTGACTAGTTGGGCGAATCCATGGAAGTGTGAACAAATAGGGTTCAAAGCTCCACACAAGATCCAATCCACAAGGTCCAATCAAATCCCTCTTTGGCTGTCTATCTCCTCAATCATTTGTTGGTTCAAACCACCAAGCCACATTTAATTGGACACAGTGGACAAACCAGTTATTTTCCCTAAACCTCTATCATTTCATGGTTCACAAAGATTAGACAGAGTCTTTCCATAGATCCTGCGGAGTATGGAATTCGTTTGAGATGATTCGACTAGAACTCTACTCAGATTTGGGGCTTGGGTTTCCGTACCCAATAGCTGGAGGGTTTACAATGGAAAATCCATCTATAAATGGATGAGAACTGGGGGTACCCCCATGACTTGTCGGAAACCTCTATTTGTTGCTTCCCCACTGGACTCATCCCATCAGAAAAGTTCTTGTCCCCGCATGCTGTGCCAAGGGGGGCTTGGTTTCAATGGAGAACATGATAAGCCATACCATTTCTGGCGCTGTTTCAATCGTTTCGAGACAACACGTCTGCAAGATTTGGGGTAACAACTCGGAACAACCATGCATATCATTTTGGGATCATAGTTCCGCAAGTAGTTATTTGTACGTATAATTGTAAAACTATATAAAACTATATAACTATAATATGATGTAAATTGATGTAATCATTCTGAAAATCCATGCCATCTTCCCATGCCAGCGCCTCTCTGCAAGACTTCGGACGAAGCTGGCAGCATCGCAGCTGTGAAGCTCGAGCGTCTCGGCCTGGATCTGGCGATTTCTTGGGTATCTCATAGTACAATCTATGGCAATTTTCACGGGACAAATATGGGGATGGGTCAAAACCCTGGTACCTTCTGTTCACCCCAAGTCATAGCTGGGTTAAAATGGATGTCCATTCCCCATTAAAAACGGTATTAATAGGTATTGACCCATACCCATATGGGGAAAAGGATGATAAACAGTGATAAACCATGACATTTGAAGATAGCCGATATATCATGATATATCTCTATCTTTAGAGGAACTCATTTCATGGCTAAAACTAACCCTGCTTTGCTGGTTCTCTTGGAATCAACGTGGCCAATACACATTGGATTTGGCCCAACAATAGCAATAATACATGAGACCTGGGTATAGCCAATTGCAATATACCGAGTGAACAGGCATACTGTGATCAGTTAGTGATTAATAACATTGAAGCGGCAATGCACGATGAAACTGAGTTTCGACAATGTTACTGTATCTACAATAGAGTTGCCAATGGACATGGTTTCTGTCTTCTGATGCCTTTACAATCCTTTACACTGGTGATGATACCATTGTATATAATGCATGCACTCTAAATGCCAAGCATGCCTTTGCTCTCTTCTGAGAGACAATGTGACAATGAGATGGATTCCTGTTTGGCATCCACAGTTTCTCAATTCTACAAGAAAGCTCCAGATAAGACGTGACGAGAAGTGAGTGTTGCTGTCGTTGGCCATCTGCTAAACCACAGATAAACCTACTGAGTTTGTGCAGTTGAACGAAAACAACATGGCATGTTTTTTCCTCTTCCCGAAAATCGCAAACCGATGCACCTCAGATTCTATGACATGAACCCAACGCAGATTCCCCCCAAACAAAACCTAGCCATATGGGTCTGTCTGAGGGGGTGCACCTTTATTTTACTCCAATGAATATGGCCATAAACCCCATATGCCATCAAATATCATCGCATCATGTAGGGAAAAATAGGGCAACATGAATTGATCCATGATTCACCGGAGCTACCATGGGCTACCGACAAAGCCAGGATCCATAGCTTCCAGGAAGCCATAGGATAACATCCGCTGTCAATCTTCCGCCAATCTCAAGTACAATACCAAACATGATCATTGAACAATTGACCATGGAAGATTGAAACAAATACAATGGACAAAAAATACCCAACACAAAAATGATATAGATTGATATAGTTTTATATTGAAGTACTCAAGTAGCCATCCAAGTTTTATGCCGGTTCCTGGTACTTACAACATTTTACAACTGCAGCTATCTAATCACCCCCGCTCTGAAATTTATATATGTTTGTTTAACTAATCTAATTCGTCATTGGTCCTTACATGCTTTGACCACATAAATCGCACTTCAGGGACTTGTCTACAAAGTTATTGTAGAACACCATCCTATGATTTTATCATCAATTTCTCCATTCCAATGGCCATAGATAGGAGGGGCATCCCTCATTTTGAGGCATGGCACGTCATCTTTCTGAAAATTTCTCCACCGGTTCACTTTCCGCATGGCCTGCAGGCCCATAAATTTTCTTGCCAGCGACAGAACCACTTCACTGCTCTCTACGGCAATCACCTGGTGACTGGGTGACCAGATGATGACCGCAACGATTATGTTGCTACTCACGCTCCATAAAGGAATCTTAAGCAACACCTATTTATTTATTACGCAAACAATGATATATACAACCTTCATGACTGTCAGCAAGCATGATACTAACTGTGATATCATCATGTATTATGAATTGCTGGAGATTTTGACCATCCAGATTCACAAATCATCAGTCCGAGAAAAAGAGGCACACAGTTCCAAGAAAGACATGTCCATCGACTGCGCGCTCTTTCTTTGCGAAGATTCAATTTAAACATCCCGAGCCAAAGCAAGAAATATCATTATATATCAACATGCCTTATCTCCATTCGGCTCGGACATGTCCTGAACCTTTATCAATATGGTAAAAAAAACTGTTATGCCATTTCCATGAATTTCATGGATATGTTGTGATCACAAATAAACAGTGATTAAGATATATCAACATACATATGGATTAAATTGATTGCATGTTTATCAAACGGGATTAAATTGTATGTTGATATATCAATATAAGATATATCAACATACAATTTAATCATAGATTGCTAGCTTCGATGTATCCAATGTATCCATCATCTCATGGACCCTTCCCGAGCCTTGCAGCCACTTTTCACCAGCGCTTGAGGCAACAAGCCTCCTCCAACGCCCAGGACCTTCAGCTACCCAGGTCTTGGAATAGAACATCAATGGGCCACTTTCCATAGCTGTGAAATCACTAGGGTAAGTGTTCCGGTTATGATGCTTTGGGTATTCGATGGGTCTATAACATGTTCATTCAGCACCGGGCATCACGGTGCAGTCAAGTTCTATTGTTTTGCATCAGTATTCCGTACTGGATGGAAACAACATGTGGAGAAAACCCCAAATCAGCTGAGTCCAAGGATTTTCTTTAATGCTGCATCTCCAATTCGCGCAGTTTGGCATTTTTTTGTGCTCCAATTCCGCGTCACTTGAGGTGGCTCAGGGCCCATTGCTGGATCTCTTCACCTTGATCAATGTGACAGTGGTGTGGAGGAGATTCATCCAGGTACATCGTGAAATCTCCCAGGGCACTGCATCTGTTCATAGCATGGGCCAAGTTCTGCATGATTGGCCGTTGCCATCCACGGTGCTCCAGAAATGGTGTATTCACCGCTTGGAACCACAACTTCTGCAACGTTGCCGGGAAGCAGGTATCGCTTTGGACACTCTGCAGAGTACACCAATCAATGGCCAGATCCAGTTTCTGAAGGCTTGTCGGCAATTGACGCAACATGGCACAAAAACTTTCCTGGGGTTGCTGATTGTGTCGATCCTCTTTGATAAACCAATCATAACCACCCATTTTCAGGGCCGTTCCCACAACTTCGAAACAACAGCCACTATGTAGGAACAGCAGTTTGACCGTGGGGTTGGCTATTGGTTGTTTTTCTCCAGTTGCGAAGCAAATTCGCATCGACCAATAATATGA
>Ga0126342_10014739_pt1 | contig 13772 bp, 18 predicted proteins | sample Cyp1metagenome_FD_92528 | JGI IMG/M metagenome (GOLD analysis project Ga0126342, IMG submission 92528) | Coral microbial communities from Lord Howe Island, Old Settlement Bay, Australia - Cyphastrea 1 metagenome | ecosystem: Host-associated > Invertebrates > Cnidaria > Coral ...
ACTACTATTACTACTACTACTACTACTACCACTACTACTACTATTACTATTACTACTACTACTACTGCTACTACTACTACTATTACTACTACTACTACTACTACTACTACTGCTACTGCTACTACTACTACTACTACTACTACCCCCCGTTTGACGGAGGGGGTGGGCCCGTCCTCGGCCTAAGTTTATCTTTCGTTCTTTGGTTGAAGTTCTCGGTTTGCTGCAGACAGTTGAATAAGATTGCTGAGCAGGCCACTGACTGAAGATCATGCCTACACGAACCTTGTCTGCGTCTTCCGACAAAGTTGGCGGTCCGGGATTGCGTTTTGGGGTCTTGATTTGGGTCCAATTTTGGGCATTGTTTGGGTTCCATTTTTAGGTACCGCTTTGGTGCCCATGAATTAAAAACAAAATCACGGGGCCCCAAAGCAGGGCCCAAAAATGGAACCAAAACAGGCTTGGACAGCGGAAATCTCTCCCGTTTACGCTCGGCAATGAGCACAAGCCGATATGGGAATGCTGGCTCATGGCCGAGCATTCCGCCAATGTGGAGCTCTTCAATGGAAGCTAGTCTGTGGCTGGTTCCGGGGAGTGAAGTGGTGGGAAGGTGGCACTTGTCACCCAGTGAGCTGTGGCCACCAAGCCCTTCTGGATCCTATGGCTTTGCTGACTTTTTGAAAATAAAGGACCGTGCCATATGAGCAATAGTGGCCGCACCCGGAGGAAAAATGGCATCTTCATTGCGGCTTGGAGGAACCTCCACGAGCTCTATGCCGATGCATGTGGCGAAGGCAGCACCTGGCATTCCAGCTGGAAGCACTGTGCTGGTCAGGCCCACGGCCAATCCAAACAAGACCCGCCTTGAGCGTGAGAGAAGGGGAACGCGTTCGAGACGCAACGCTACGCGCCCTACAAGCTCCACTGCCACCTGTTCTACATCTTCCACGAGCACCAGAGCCTCCAGCCAGAAGAAGGACTCACTATTTGGAGTCCAACCGTGGAGATGTCAGCGATCCTGATTTAGGATTTTCTGCATGGGGCTACGGTGGACGCTGCATCAACTTGTGAAGAGGCGGTGGAATCAGAGGAAACCACCGACAGCGACTTCTCCTTGGTGACTGACCAACCCGATGACCGAAGAGATGGGGCATCAGCACCAGAGAGTGAGGAGGAGGACATGTGAAAAACTTCAGGATTTTGGGAATTTCTGGTCAAAGTGACCACCAATACTTCTTTTTTGGCACATGACCAATGGTCATGGGGGGAGTGTGATGGTGTGGGAAACCAAAGAAGGTGTACCGCATTCAGTCCTCAAAACAATCGAGAAGTGTAACAATTGTTGCTGGTTTAGCATGGCCACGTTGCGCAAGGATGACATGCACCATATCAACCAGGTGCTAACCCATGTATGGTTCAAGAAAACGGGCGCCCTTAGCTGCCGCTGTGGTTGTGTTGGGTGCCTGGGGAAACTAAATTTTCAAACAGTCAGCCTTGGCACCGCCGGGCCGTGTGTTATTTTTTTTGTCAAAATTACCAAAACGGTATGTTTTTCTGGGTTGAAACGCAAAGTATCTTAGAATGAACGCAATTTTGTGGATGGTGTAAAATTTCAGATGATGCAAACCAAAACGGGTGTACGTGTCTCAAGGCTTGAAACATGGTGGCAACATTGTTTGCACGTGAGTTGAAACCATTTTAGCGGTTGATTTCGACAAAATTTCAATGTTTGTCTGGTTGTGATGGGAAAATTTGGGAACCCCGTTTATTGCGTTGCTTTGACGGTTCAAGTTAGTACTTTATGTGTTGGTACCTTGCTGCCTGATGGGGAACACGTTGGAACTGAAAAAGGTACATGCCAGTGAAAATTCACAATGTACGTTTTCATTCGTGCACACTTCAAAAATTGGCAGGCAAGACACACCAGATGTCACCCTTTTCGGTTTGTTTGCTTGACACGCTTGACATTTTGCACCTTTCGATTCGTCAGCCATGGCACCAAAGAAGCGGCCAGCAGCTGCTGACAATGGAGCAGTTAAGCGTGCCCGGGGCCAACAGGTGGCACAAAAATATCCTGAAACCATTTGAAATGTAATCAATCACAGTTGCCCATGAAATTCATTCATGTGATTCATGTGTTACTAAAAACTGACACTGAAACAAAAAACAAAACCGGCAAACAGATTCGTGATTGACAAATGGTGAACATGGATCGTTTGTCTTGTGAAAATTTTACTCGGAAATTGTCTAATTGATGCACATTTTCATGAAAAACAAAACATTTCTGGAATCAGATTCACATTTCGCCAGGCTGATGAACATTTTGCTGCAAAGGCAGCAATGGAGGGCCCCATCGCCAAAGTCAACACTCTCCCAAAGCATGAAAACTCAGAGACGTTGGCACGTTGCACATTTTGGTGTAGCCAGTGGGGTTCCTGACGGTTCCTGCATCATGTTGGAAGGCTATCTAGATGGTAAATAAGTTACTGTTGCAAATACAACCAGGACATTGATGGTAATTTGTTGACGTGGTGACACAGTGACTGACATTTGAACTAGCTGAGGCCTGTTTCATTGCCTTTGAAATCCACAGCGCTCGTCTGCATTGATTTCCAGCAGCTTGGAACAAAGATTGGTTGCATGATTAAGTGGTGGAAACCTTTCAATGCCGAGTCAAATTAATGGCCAGAAGGTAAACAGTCAGAGATATGAATTTGGTTTCAAAGGCTCAACTGTGACCATTCTTGCAGCCAAGGAAGGATTTTTTGGACGTGGGAGGTTTTGGACATGCTCTGGGCAACGATGTGACCAAACTTGCCGATGAATGCTTACCAGGTGCCAGCAAGAGTCAGCACCCATTATTGCCCAAGTGAACTAGTTTGTTTGCCTTGTCTTGCAGCTGATCAATTCTGCAAAGGATGCATGAAAAACACTGTGTAAGAGTCTGGAATAAAGAAAGATACAATATATGACAAGGAACAAAAACTTTGTCATCACATGGAAATCCAATTTTTACTGCTTAAATCCCCGATTGTTGCGTTAGGTGCTGCCAAACTGCTTGAAGCAGCGAGGAACTTGCCACTGGCAGCAATCATTCATACCAAAGAGGTGCAGCACCGAGAAACTGTTGAACTTTGAGATTTCGGAATGTCTCATGACATACACATCGTGTATAGTGTGTAGTCTATGTATCTTTATAATTTTATAATATATATATATTGTATTATGCATGATATATATATATTATAGTATATTATATTATATTATATTAATATTATATTATATTATATTATATTGTATTATATTATATTATATTATACTATATTATATTGTATTATATTATATTATATTATATTATATACAGATCATATTATAGTATATTATATTATATACAGATCTATACATACACATACATGATGCAGTATGTATATGCTATATTTGTGTTATACATCACTTCAAATAATATCAGCCGTGTTAAGCACACGTTTTGCACTGAATTTTTCCTTCTAAGGCCCACCTTGAGGACTTGTCGGACTGCTGTGTGCGGCTGCCCAGCTGTGTCACATTTTGTTGACAATGTTGCCACGTGAAACCAAAAGATTCAAGCAATGATTGACTTCTTTCTGAATATAGAATTATATAGATTTGTATTTTGTCAAGACATTTTCCAAACCACAGAACCACAGGTTCTGAGAACTGCTGTGGTGTTAGTTGTTTCGGACGCTCTTCGCCAGGAAATGAAACTCAGTGGGCCACGGTGCCCTCCAGAGGACAAGCGCATTGGGAAGGCCAGTGGAATGGGCCATGAGCATATCATGGGCATAAAATGGGGATATGGCCATGATTTGGGTTTGTCGAAGCTGTTTGAGAAAGCCTCAACAAAAATGATGCTAAGAAATCCTCTCCCCCATTCAAACCTGTTTTTTTTGAGGTATCCCCCATTGCTGTTGGTCGTACATCCCATTACATGCCCATTATGTCCACATTGTATCTCCCCTATATCGCCATTCCATTATATACCCATTCTATCCCAATTTGTTTCCCCAAAATTTCAGAAAACATCACAATAGGCTGAAGATTTGGCAGGTTTTGGCTGAAGGCATGGGCCGGCTACTGGTGGACGGCTCACCGGGCAATGATTTTGTGGACGTTGCGAAGCCTCGTGCTGCTTGGACCGGTGGTGAAATCCAGGACTTTTCCACAGGAATCATCAACCAGCTTTAAGCTGATGTGGAAACCTATCATGGCTTGATCCAAGGATGGTGAGATTGTGGTGCCAAAGCCAGGCCGGGTGCTGAAGATTGCTGAAGGTCAGGTCATGTTAGAATCCTCATGGAGACTATGGCAGATGGATTCAGGATCCAACGTATCAAAATTGGGGACTTTAAATCTGGTCATGGACTTTTCATGATTTTTGTGTCTCCGGGTACTTCAACGTCCAGGCAAAGGGGCCTTTTTCCTGACCGGCCTCAATGAGATCCTCCGTGCAAAGGGTGTGAGCCACCTCATCGTTTGCGGAGTGACGACGGAGGCGAAGAATGTGGGGGTTGTGACGGGATGGGGAATTTTTCCATGGGAGGGGATATAAAATGAGGGACAGAACTACCCAACAATACGATGATTTAGGGTTTGTTCAAATATGAGGATTTACTTCATTTGCTTTGCCAAGAAAAGGAATTGTAACGGGGAGAATGAGCTTTTAGTCCGGGACTTTTGGTATATCTTCAGACAAAATTAAACATGGGAATCATCTCAGGGTTTTAAAACTCATTTTCCCCATCATTTCGATGGTTTTTTATTGCCGCCATTCCCAGCTGAGACGAATTTCTTCAGGTCTGTGTCCAAACGACGATGCGAGAAGCCAACGACCGTGGCTATGAATGTGTCCTTGTGGAGGACCCGCACGGGATTCTTGACTTCATCTCTTTTTCCCAACAGGGATTGGTCAAGAGATTCTTGATGTGTATATGTATATATATATATAGAATCTATATATATATATATATCTGTATATATATAATAAATGTGTTATACACGTTGGAATTGGCAGGACGCCATAGTAGCATATGGGCCACATGGTGTGGTTGTCCTACACCATCATTGGAATTGGCCAATGGGCCAGGACGCAACTGCCAGCTACATCCCCAAATTCAAGGCTGGTCTGACGAATGGAATTTGAATCCCAGTACTTCTGACGTGTCGTTTGCGGAGCTAGTACTTTGGCACCTACATTTTTGGGTCAGAATCTGATTTCGGATTACAGCTGCTCTGCAAGGGTTTGAATGTGTGTGCAGCACGTGGGACGAGGGTGACCTGACAAGTGGCCCGCCGCGTTCAGACTTTCAGGCCGCGACGATCGAGATGGTGCGTTCTCAGGGCGCAATCGTTGGTTACACCGTGGAAAAGGCAGAGGCACTTTCTGTGTGTTGTTTGTTGCGCTGTGTGTCTTGTAAACTGTCCATGTCAAGTTCTGCTTTTGCTGCAACCGCCAAGGATAAGTTGCAATCTGTGGGCGGGTGCAAACAGGTGGTATTTAAATAAACCAAAGCCTTGTGGTTCGGAATTGGTGTAAAGTCGTGTTCTTGGTATTGCCGTTCTAGCAGGTGACGCACTTGTTTTGGAGCTGCTGCTTTTCAATGTTTTTTTCCTTCTCTAGTTTTTTTTCACCAAGCTAAGTACCTGAGCTTGGAAGTTTCTCATCTAACAAATCGTGTAAAAAACCGACCATTCCCAGAGGGTTGCAAGCACAATCTTCCGACCTTAATGACCTACATTTGCTTGAAGCCAGTCTTTGAACACAACATGTACAGTATCGCTCTCTCTCTCTATATATATAATATATATGTACATACATACATGTTTAATCATGTTTATGTATGTATTCTTGTACGCATGTAGGCTCATCTGTCAAAAAAGGGAAAGGAACCAATGGCACACACCAAACAACATTCGTTTGGTGAAGAGAAAACATGCAACATGTATGAAGTAGCAGCTTGGACTTTGCATGTTTGCAAGTTGCTGCACTGGAATTTGCGTGGTGAGGATTTGGCAAGGGCACTCCAAGCTGCTGTGTGATGCATTGGGCCGTGAGGCGATTCACGCCACAATTTTAGAGATGTTTGAACCCTGTCTGAACATCTCTTATCTCAATTGAGTTGTCTTGGGATCGAGTTTCAGACAACGATCGAGAGACAGGCTGTGGCTGGAAGCCCATGTTTTTCCAAGAGGATTCCAAACTGTAAGCAATTTACACAATTCACCTGTAGAAGGTTTAATATTGGTGGGAAGCCTCTTCTCTCGATATTTCTGGCTGGATATCTGGACAAACTTTCTTCGCGTCTTTCTAGCAAACAATCGCGAAACAAACAAGAGAGCTATTGTGCTGCAAGCAGATGCCAGAGAGAGAGAGAAAGAGAGAGAGAGAGAGTGATATATATATATATATTATATACACATACATGCAGCGAGAAAAGTCAGGAGATGGAAATATACCATGAATTTGTCCAGAAAAGCTATGGAAATAACATCGGGCAACATTTGAAACCAAAATAGCTTGATGATTGCCCGAATGCGGCCGTGTGGCTCGAGCTTGTTGGGCTGTGGCATCGCACAAGGCGCGTATAAATTGCCCCAAATCGAGATTGATCATTGGCTTTGCCACACACATTTCTTGATTTTCTTGCAGTGTTGAGTCGATCTGCCTTCTCACACCCTGAGATCATGGAGACATATGAAGCAGCCGAGAAGCATTTGGACAACGGCGACTTGCAATTGAGCGTCAGGCCAGGCCACTTCTTACACCGACACGAGATTTTCTCTCAAAAGTCGGACACAAAACATCCGAAGACCTATGAAACGTCCATGATTTATTACTCTTTATCATCATTTATCACTGATTTATCATCATTTATCATCACTTGTCACTGTTAAAAACTGTTTATATCATCATTTTTCGTCATCTTGTTCCTCAAAAACCTCCAAGTTCCTGGGAGTTCCCGCCGTCCGACAGGTCTGCAGAGGATGCGCTGTCCGAGTCGCAAAGGTCTGGCAAAGCGCCAGTGGCTTTGCACGTGCTCGTGCGGAGACCCAGGTACAGCCTGGGGCGCCAAAGGGGTCGAAGGCTTCCGGAAATGGCGGGCCGGCAAGATGGGGAAACTGGTGAGAAAGCGTGGTTTTATATGGTTATATATGGTTATATACATGGTTTAATAGGGATTATATTGAGATTATATCGGGATTACAATGGAAAAAACAAACAATATTGAGGATTCACTGGATTGGTTGAAGGAAAACTCTTAACTGAAAAGTCTCTGGTTTTCCAGATGAAATATCATGTTCTTTTCCAATTCAATGAACAATGCGGGACCTGCAAATTTTGAGACAAACCCGCTTGCGGGACAGCCAGGGTGATCCAATGACATCCCCAAATCGGTGGTGGGGCGATGATGTCCCAAGTCGAAGCTGAATATGGACTCAAAGCTGACTTAGAAGTGATGAACTCTCTCTAAGCGTTGAACTGATTTCTCAGTGATTCACATAGAAGCTGTATTTATCCAAATCTTATTTTTTGCAAAAAAAAACATTGGTATTCAGCTGATCAGGACGCTGTTGTTGTTGTTGTCGTTGTTGTTGTCGTTGTCGTTGTCGTTGTCGTTGTCTGCCAACGGGTTGCCCAAGGTCCGCGCAAAGCAACGCCTTGGGATTCCGGCGAATGATTTGGTGCCGCAGCGGGGAAGGTGATGGGTACCATGTGATTTAAAGCAAACTGACGATGGTAAGAACAGTTGGGATATAACGGCTAGAACCATGGTGAACTATAGCCACTTATTAGTGGACAATTTTTTAGAACTGCACCCCCAAGTAGGGACCTCAAAACCTTTGTCTTGGAGTCAAATCGTTTTGTAATTGTGAGTCATGGGCTTTCTTGTGGGCAGGCCAGCAAAGACAGACAAGAACATGTTGTGAAGCCAGGTTTATGCGTGTTGTCTTCTTTTGAGTGTTTTTGATGCATAATACTATGCCCATATCTAATCATATCTATGCACAGGTGCTTTCCTCGGTTGGGCGCCGAGGTGAAGGAAGCAGCTGAAAAAGCTCAAAGTCAAGACCTGTCTTTCAAAGCCGCAGTGAAACTCGCCGAAGTTTCATTGAGTCTGGGAGATGGTCGTCTGAGTGATGCAGTGCAACAAGCCAAAGACTTGCGCTCCTTAGCCACAGAGTTACCTCCCAGCGAGTCACGGCTTCAAACCTTGGCCTTGTCAATGCAAGTGACGACACAACTGGCACGAGGTGCCTATGATGATGCCATGCGGGCTGCCATGGAACTCTTGGCTGCTGCTCAGAGACGGCAAGATAAGCAAGCTGAGGCCGCTGCGTGGCTGCGCATTGCAGAAGTTCACCGGCACAGAGAGATGGTGCCGATGGGGCCCACGGGTGTGGGTACATCCACAGCGGAGGAGACGTTGCAAGCAGCAGAGCGATCTGCAGATATTTACACCTCCAGCCTTAGTAGCCTCAGTGCCGACAGTCAGTCGGAATCGCGACGAGGCATGGCTTCGGCACATGTGGAGGCAGGTCGAGCTTGTTTGCGACTGGGTCGTTTCAGGCAGAGTATCTCTTTGGCCTCCGAAGCCATGGGAATCTTCCGAAGTCTCGGCTTTTTGCATCGCCTGACCGGCGCCTTGGATGTAGAGTTAGAGGCACGGCGTGGACTGATGGAGCCGATGATTGGTCTTCAAGCGGCCAATCGGGAGCTTCAACTGTTGCGAGAACAGGCTGAGTCGCAAGAGACCCGAGAGTCTCGAGGCTTCAACCAGGCAGAGGCTGAGATCTTAGAAGCCATTGCCCGAACCCATGGCTCTTTGTCTGAGCCCTTGGGTGCAGTGCGAAATGCTTTGCTGGCGGCGGACCTGCGGAAAGAGATCCAGGATGAGGTGCTTTGGTCACCTTTGGTCGTTTGCATCTGTTGCTTTTTGTCTTAAGTTAGACCACCATACCACCATCGAAACGACCAAAGGATGTGATTTTCAGGTGGTCATCCTCTGCACCCGCACCGTCCCGCACCTCCGCGAGGCGGGTGAGACGGCTGCTCTGCTGTTGGCCGCGGATCAACAGCGTAACCTGGGCGAAATGATCGATGCCACCGAGACGGCCGAGAGGGCCCTGGCACTGGCGTGCAGGACGGGCAATGCGCGGCATGAGGAAGAGGCTCCCAGGGGCAAGTTTTACGGTCGGGAAATATGGAGATGTGGAGATTTCATGGTGGATATGGGGACATTATGACATATTATGACTAACCAACAAGAATAAAGATTATGAAATGATTATGATTTGGGTGGTGAAAACTGGGTTGTATTACCACTAACCTTTCGTTCGTTTTAAGGAGGAAAACGAGGCTTGGTTGGCCAACGGATTTCTGGGACCCGATTTTTGCTCCAGTGATGCGGCAGAGTCTTTTCGTTCAGGCAGCCAGGGTGCTGAGCCGTGTGCTGGCAGAGCGAGGCGTGGTTGTACTGCTTGAGATTCGAAAAATCCCTTCCCTCTGTAAAAGATCCAACAACTTTGGTTATGATTAGATTAGATTTTTTTTTGGGCCATATGAAGAAATGTTATACTTGAGGGGTGGGATCGTTTATGGTGACTTCAGACGGTGGGAGAAGTGCCCCCATTGTGGATAGGCAACAATAAGCAGCACTTAAACAAGTTCAAGTGGTTCCCAGCCATTTCAAGAAAGGGGTCTACCTTAACTTCTTGCGACGCCTTTTCCAGGATTTTCGTAACTTCAAAGTTCCAAACTGTTTCCATCCAAGTTTCTGCAAGTTGACCATTTGGATATCTGTATTGAAATCGGTTTCCCTGCAAATGGCACATGCAAAAAATGCCCCCAGGATGCGGCCCTTTCATTTCACAAATCATGGTTAAATTCAGGATTTTGGGGTAATTACTATTCTCATTTTCCAGCTTTTTCATGATTTTTCCGATAGTTTTTGGGGTAACTGCCAAGCCAAAAGGCAGTTTTTGGATGTTTTTTGTGACCCAAAAGGTCCAGTCCTCAGGCCTGAACGACCAAGCGCCTCAGAGGCCGCAGGCGCTTCAGGCTTTGGAGGCTCGGATGGGCAGATTTCGAGGATTTTTTTGGGGATATGATGGGCATTGGATATATCATGATATATCTATCATGCATATGTAAATATTAGATGCATCTATCCATCCATCTATCTTTCTTCATCTATCTTTATCTATCTCTATCTGTCTCTAGCTATCTCTATCTATCGCTCTATCTATCTCTCTGTCTATCTCTCTGTCTATCTCTCTGTCTATCTCTCTGTCTATCTCTCTGTCTATCTCTCTGTCTATCTCTCTGTCTATCTCTCGGTCTATCTCTCCATCTCTCGATCTCTCGATCTCTCCATCTCTCGATCTCTCGATCTCTCTATCTTTCTATCTCTCTAGCTCTCTAGCTCTATATATATATCTCTCTCTCTCTATCTATCTATCTAGCTATCTGTCTGTCTGTCTGTCTATGTATGTATGTATCTATCTATCTATCTATCTAATCTAATCTAATCTAATCTAATCTAATCTAATCTCATCTATCTAATCTTATCTATCTAATCTATCTAATCTTATCTATCTAATCTTATCTATCTAATCTTATCTATCTAATCTTATCTATCTAATCTTATCTGTCTAATCTTATCTATCTAATCTTATCTATCTAATCTTATCTATCTAATCTTATCTATCTAATCTAATCTATCTAATCTAATCTATCTAATCTTATCTATCTAATCTAATCTATCTAATCTAATCTATCTAATCTAATCTATCTAATCTAATCCATCTAATCTTATCTATCTAATCTTATCTATCTAATCTTATCTATCTAATCTTATCTATCTAATCTAATCTATCTATCTTAACTATCTAATCTTATCTATCTAATCTTATCTATCTAATCTAATCTATCTAATCTTTTCTATCTATCTATCCATCTATCTTTCTATCTATCTATCTATCTATCTTTCTATCTATCCAATCTATGCAATCTATGCAATCTATCCAATCTACCCAATCTATCCAATCTACCCAATCTATCCAATCTATCCAATCTATCCAATCTATCCAATCTATCCAATCTATCCAATCTATCCAATCTATCCAATCTATCCAATCTATGCAATCTATGCAATCTATCCAATCTATCCAATCTATCCAATCTATCCAATCTATCCAATCTATCCAATCTATCCAATCTATCCAATCTATCCAATCCATCCATCCACCGATCTACCTATCTACCTATCTACCTATCTATCTAGCTATCTATCTATCTATCGATCGATCCATGGATCGATCTATCTGTCTATCTATCTATCTACCTATCTATCTATCTATCTACCTACCTATCTATCTATCTATCTATATCTATCTAATCTATTTATCTATATATCTATCTTCCACGAAATCCCCTCCTTTCGTCTGCAGGCGCTTATAACAGCCGTTAAGCAGCGAGATGGTGGAGCAGCGAAGGAGACCAAAGAATGGTGCTTGAGATGGGTGGGAGACAAATACTACCCACATAAATATGGCCATTAAATTGGGGAACGTGATGCCATCGCATCACCCAAGAGATTTTTTGGATGTCGGGGCCAGGACTCAGAACGTCTGCTGAACTCCTTCGGGGGCCTTGTGACAAACAAGGCGCGGCTTTCGTCGAAAAGACTGGACTTATATCAAGGTGGGGTGTGTCTGAAAAATAGGTCACATGATAAACCCAATAATAAACTATAACTATCCCAAATTGGGACCCTATTCATGAATCTATTTGAGATCCAAATTGTGATGATCATCATTGTTCCTATGAACATTGCCACAAGTTCGGGTGCAACGCAACCCCTCAGGATATCGCGGATCACGTCGTGCCTCTGATTAGCAGAGATCCGGAGGCCGTGAAGTTTCTGAGGCACGTGGCGGAAGGGCAGAGCAGGTGGTTTACACTACATGCTTCATCCCTTCCCCCTATTTGTATACCACCCAAACGAAATTATGGTGGAATGTGTTGGAGCCATGCTTTTTTTTGTTCCAGGGCTAGCTGAAATGATAATGATTGGCTATATAAATCCAATTGTTCAAGATGGCTGAAGCCCATCAAATGGTGATTTGGTGATAGTCATCAACTCACTTGCAAGTATTGAGGACACAACAGTGCAGCTCCAGTTTTGCCAGGGAAGAACTTGGATGGAACATTGAGAAGCCTTACACCCAGAAGCAGGTTGGTAAGGCCAGGATTTCAGGGCTTTGAGGATGTGATTTATGAAACTTGACCCAGACAGCTGTCGAAAGCAATATGCAATATCCATGACTACATGACCCACATTCATCAAGTCCAACAAAATTGCTGAACGATCTTAAAGCTTTGAGCCGGTCCAGAGCAAGCTCTGGCCCACATGATAAGTAATTGTCAGATGGTAACAGACGCTGATGCAGCTGCACAGCTTTCATTGGTTATTGGCAACCTTAAAGGGGGCCTAGTTAGCTACTTTCCATTCCTATATCTAGTTGCGTGCAGCAAATGCATGAAGACCCTCCGGGAATCAAACGTGGCTTGCTGGAAAATCCACCATTTACACCTGATTTTGCCATTAAAACCTCCATTGATAGGGGATTTTTCATTGCCACGTTTGATCACCAGAGGGTGCTCATGCTATGGTACGACCTGCAACGAATTCTGACTGATGACCATGATGCCGTTGAATTGACTTCAGTGACTGGCAGGAAGTGCGACATTTGGATTTCTACTTGGGTCATCGCCTGACAGGCGACTGTCGCGAAAAAAACGATTCTTTGAGCTATGGAAAGAACATCCTTTCAAAAGATGAACAAAATAGAATTCTCCTAGCCAATCTTTTGAAATTGTCCACGGCAAGGAATCTGGATTGTGTTTATGTGGTAAAATCTATCCAAAAAACCCATGAAAACCGTCCCCAAAGTTCGAGGTTTATGGCCGTGGTTCCTCTCCCAGGTATGGGATTCGGCCCTCAGTTCAAAGTGGTCCTTAACTCAGAACTGGCTTTCACTGTCCCGTGGAAAATCCCAATGGCCCAACCACATCCGTTTGGCGCGTCTCATGTGTTCAGCCTCAATTTAAGTCGCCCGTCCAAGATCATCAGCTATTTTCACCACATCCCAGATTTTCCATGCCACGCCCACGCAAAAACCATGCGCTCAGTGCACCTTCCCGGTCCGCGTCTGGGGCTCTGCTCCTGTGGCCGTCTCTGTGAACCAACTGCCTGAGACGGAGGCTCCTGGGGTTCCATGGGGGTACCGCAGCCGGATGGATTATTTCATGGAAAATCCATCAATGGATGACAACTGGGGGTACCCCCATGACAAAAGGGAAACCTCTGGATTTTATACTATGAGGGATATGGAAATATCTGATGTAAAATGGGATACAATACTATTAGGGCTCATAATTACTACTACTACTACTACTACGACTACTACTACTACTACTACGACTACTACTACTACTACTACGACTACTACTACTACTACGACTACTACTACTACTACGACTACTACTACTACTACTACTACTACTACTACTCCTGATGATGATGATGATGATGATGATGATAGAACACTGTTAATCAAAGGAAGTTTAGGGGGAGAAACTTCCGTGTTACGGACTTTTAGAATGTCAGGGAAAGAGTTAGTCAAAGAAAGAGTTAGTCAAAGAAACAGTTAGTCAGGGAAAGAGTTAGTCAAAG
>Ga0126342_10014740_pt1 | contig 13771 bp, 12 predicted proteins | sample Cyp1metagenome_FD_92528 | JGI IMG/M metagenome (GOLD analysis project Ga0126342, IMG submission 92528) | Coral microbial communities from Lord Howe Island, Old Settlement Bay, Australia - Cyphastrea 1 metagenome | ecosystem: Host-associated > Invertebrates > Cnidaria > Coral ...
ATGGGAAAATCCACTATAAATCACCATGTTCAATGGGAAAATCCACTATAAATCACCATTTTCAATGGGAAAATCCACTATAAATCACCATTTTCAATGGGAAAATCCACTATAAATCACCATATTCAATGGGAAAATTCACTATTTCTATGGCCATTGTCCATAGCTATTTTGACATAACCAGAGGGTATCACCGACCGCAACTCGTTGACGTGTCCTCTCTGGCATGGGACTCCTCCACGGTCCTCATGGCCGAGGTCAAGGCGTCCTGCTCCGCCTGGCAAAAACGAAGGGATGCTAAGCCGCAAGCCGCGAAAAGGGTCTCGGAAAAGAATGCCATGTTGGGCTATAAACACCTGCCGAGATGGGTATATATATATATCCATATATATATATAAATATAATATATATATATATATACATATATATATAATATATATATATATACATATATATGTATATATATATATTTATATATACATGTATATATATATTGGTCAAACAATCGGTGGGCCCAGGAGCCGATCCATTCTGATGTGGTTCGGCAACCAATTTGCACCCGGAACCACGTTCTCTCACAACCATCACAACATAACGAATGATGTTCTTTTCAATACACATGTCTGAATCCGTTTGGTATCATGAATAGATATGGTAACCCCCAACAAGGTAGAACAATCATTCAACACCATTTTAGCGGGTGTTTACCCCGTTTACCCCTTTTATCTTTTGGGTGGTGCTTTACCTACATCTTGCCACGCGATTTGGCCACAAACCATTGGGAACGGTCTGGGTGAAGCCCCTTGGTTGGTTCTTTGTTGAGCCAACCCCCCGAAGGGTTGAGGTTTCTTAGGATCATCATCCCAATATTTGGCTTAAAAATAAATAGCATTCAAAATCACCAGCCAGTTGGGTACGGGTCGTATACATCATCTCCAGACTTGTATGGAGATGCCATTCTCATACGGAAGTTTCCTAGTGGCTGGGGGTACCCCAAATCATCCGACAATTGGTCCATGTTTGTATTGAAACAACCATCGGTGACGACTGGGGATCCAATGATCTTCACCAGGTCAGGAGATGGCCCCAGTTGGTTGCGAAATCCTGCGCCAGTTGATATGTGGTAAATGTAAACAATTGTTGATAGGGTTCCAACCACCCAAGGTGGTGCAGGATTTCGCAACCCACAGTATCATTGGGTTCAATCAACCTGAAAGGTAGTTCACCACCCGGGATCGTATAACTTTTCTTCCACAGGGCCTCACATACGCTGCAAGCTGCAAGACAGATCTGTTTGAGAAGGACACAACCATCAAAAATGGCATCGATCGATCTTCCAAGGATGTTTGGTCTTCATTGCGCATTCCATATATATATATATCATTATATATATATATATATCATTATATATATATCACTATATATATATCATTATCTATATATATATATTATTATATACATATAATATTATATTCCATGGGATAAAACACTGGGAGGGCATCATCCTGAACATCCCCTTTGTTGATACTCTGTGAATACTGGATCTAACCCTGGGATTCCCTAGCCTTTTCCGCCAGAGGTCATCCCATTTTTTATGGAAAACCCATTCCAGTGACGTCCCACTTAGGCTGTTAAATCTATCCAGATGGCTGGTGGCTTGGTGATATCAAATTACATCCACTTGGAGAACTGTAGATATCTACATGGTACTGTACCATCCACTGATATCTACAAGGATTGAAGATCTGTAGCTGAAAAATGTAGACATATAGTTGGTTCGTTATATCAAATGACCCTCTGGTTATCTAATCTAGCCATGAAACATTGCCCATTTCTAGATGATCAAAAATGATGATGTACCTCTTAAAAATGGTGTGTTTCCAGTTTGCTACATGAAAATCCACATGCCTTGCTGGAAAATCCACCATTTATGTCGATGATCTTCCCAGCTAGAAACCTACATGGCTAGTTTAGTGGATTTCCCAGCTCACAGCTACCATCTGGTTATGACTAACAGTTCGCCATGGAAAGATCCACCATGCTATTTTCAGAGGTAAACCATCTATTTATAAATGGGCCATGGTGATTTTCCATGGCGAACTGTTAGTCATAACCAGAGGGTATATCTTATGCTGATTAGTTATATCAAATTACATCCCCCTTGGCCCTTCCCCAAAAGTTGATCCCTATCCCATGGTAGATCTGCCTCCGTTGTTTTCAAAAAACACGCCTGCTGCCAGGAAAGCCACGGAGCCCACAAGTGGCGTCGTAAGAGTCGGAGGCCTGCCGTAGTTCCGGGATAACCCGGTTGTTGATCACTTCTCATGCGAGGTGCACGTTGTACCTATATTCTCAACTAATTAAGCCCCAACAAATCCTGTGAAAAAGGAGCTGTACTTGGGAGGTTTCGAACTTTTTCCGACAAAGTAGGTCTTGGACGTTCCAGTTTGCTACCCATTTCTTAGGGGGGGTGACCTCGTCGTCTCGAGGCATAAGTTCTGTCCCACTTCATTCATCGCTGAGATCATCCCAAGAACACTGGTCAAGGGGGGAAAATCCACATGTTGACGAAAAAACTCCAGGATTATGACGGTTCTAACTCCAGGTTGGATCACAATCCCACTTAGTTGCTTGTTTGAAAGTGGTAAAAATGGTGGTCCACCAGATTTTCTCCAGTTGGATCACAATAACATTCAAATTCTAAACAGTTAATGCAGGAAATTGATGTTCCCAAGTTCTCTAGTTGGATCACAATAACCCGCTGAAACTCCCCAAATTCCCAGGATCATCCCATTGACCAAGGGCTGATCGCTAACTCTTTTGGTTTTTGCATCATGGTTTTTCTGGTTCCTATCCTCATGATGGCATGGCTAAAAAGCCACATCTTTGGACAATAAACAGCTGGTTCATCATTATCATCCCCACTAAATAGCCCACTAAAGCCCTGCAAACCAAAAAATAACCCATGCTAAGTGGAACTTTTATGGCCAATGAAAGATTGCCATATTGTTGAAATTTTGCTGGTTTAACTCAAACCCACCAATGTCAATCCCAACAAAATGAGCCCAACTTGGCTGTTTCAAAGCTGACCTTAACTGAGATGATCTTCCAAGTACCCCAAAAACAAGCAGCCTCCAGAAAGATTGAAGAGTTGGAAACCTGGAAAATAGGGGAACCCATCATCTATACCATCCCGGAAACACATGTCTATTGTTTTGGTGGTTGCTGTAGAGGTTAATAAGCCCGAAACATGGTGGTTGTTGGTGGTTAATAAGCCCGAAACATGAGCCCAAACATTCTTGGGGGATCTCCTGGCTGACGGGTTGGTTGAGATCCCATTGAGGTTTATGTCCCCATTGTTGCTGGTTAATTCCTCTATGTAGTGTTTATAACCCACCAAGTGAGAGGAAATTGTCCAGATCCTCAAATGATCCCAGTCTTTTCTTGGCTTATACCCTCTGGTAAACTAACATAACTATAGAAAATCACCATCCTCAATGGGTAAATCCACTATAAATCACCATTTTCAAGAGCAAACTGTGACAGTTTACCAGAGAGTATCCCAGTCTTTTCGACTGGTTGATCCATGATTTTCCCAGCCAAACCATGTCCTTCGGGGGATTTCCCGGAGGATCGGCCTACATCCGCCAGCTTCCTGGCCCCCCAGCGTCGCCGCTGCAGCTGCCAATGGGTCTCTTGGGTGCAGCGCTGCCAGGCTGCCAGCAGGGCCAACAAGGTGAGGTCCTGGTCCCCCAAAAACCCCAAAAAGCCCCAAAAAGCCCCCAAAAACCTCAAAAAGCCCCAAAAAGCCCCGAAAAGCCCCAAAGTGAGATGCCAAAAAGTTGCTATGGACCCTGAAAATCACCGTGATTTTTAGTGGAAACTCATCCAAATTGAAAACCCCAAAAACCTAACGGCCCGAAAAACCACCTGAGGTCACTGTTTTTTCATCCCGAGGTTTTTTGATGGAGATCATGTGCGAAGCGCGTTTGCCCAGACCCCGCAAAACTGCAAGTTCATTTGGCAAGATGTTGATGAATCAGCGGATTATTTTGATCCCAAATTCTTTGGACAAACCAAAGAATGCCTGGGCACATTGCTAGAAAATATCGGTCGTCGGAATTCTGGGAATCCATCATTTGTGGTGAGGTCGGGGCCAGTGATGTTGCTATGCACCAGACCTATCACTTTGGATCTACCCTCTGGTAATTTAACATAGCTATGGAAAATCACCATTTTTAATGGGAAAAACCACTATAAATTGCCATTTTCAATAGCTACTGTATGTTAGTTTACCAGAGGGTATCAACTCCTCAACTTGATGTGGAACCCCAAGTCATGGCCAAATCAAAAAATCTAAAAATCCACCAGGATTTTATCATCGTCCAGACCCCGTTCGGACGCATGTTCCATGTCAAATTTAGGGGTGCGTCCAAACTCTCTTCCCCCATTAACAGCATTTTAGTAGTTCACACCATTTAGTGGCTATCTCTCCCAAACCCAATTGATATCTGGAAAAAAATCCTCATTCTCACTTTGGCATCCAGCAGAATCATTCAGAACCCACCGACCTAAAGGTGCATCCCCGTTGCGGCCCATGGCATCGTAGCCCGCCTGTTGTTCAGAGCTCCAGTATCCCCCCGCGCGGCGCAGCACGCGCCAGCACAACGCATTGCGCTTCGTGGTGAAGTTTTCGAAGCAATCGATTTGCACCTGCGATCGTCGGGATGCCGCACCAACCGGGGAAGAAAGAGTGGTGACATGTGGTGACCCAGAAATTGATAAGTGTACCTATACTGCTTGGTGGTATACCTACCCCTCTGAAAAATATGACTTCGTCAGTTGGTGTTATTATTCCCAATATATGGAAAGTCATAAAATTCATGTTCCAAAACACCAACCAGTATAAGTTTACAGGGTTGGGGATGCTTCGCGTAATTGTAATGGGATGATGCGGATTCAGCCAAGCTCAATCAAAGAGGGATATAGGCAGGGGTTATGGTTATTACAGTACCTTGTTAGTTATGGAATCATAGCTACAGTTAAATTGGTTTCTAGACCAATATGCAACTGGTGACAACACCTTGACAACACCTTGTAGGGAAGGATGGAGATATAATCTAGGATATCGTCGGACATAACCAACGTACTAAATGTCAGTTAAACCTACTGGAAAATCAAGAAATCATTCATAGAATTCCATAAATCGTATGAATACTTTAGGCAGGGAGTACATCGGGGACGATATCCTTGTACCATCTGGTTATGACTAACAGTTTGCCATGGAAAATCACCATGCTATTAATAGGTAAACCATCTATTTCTATGGGCCATCTATACCATGGCTATGTTAGTCATAACCAGAGGGTATATCTTATATTTGAAAATACCGACCTATTGGAGATTGTAATGTTAGTTGATGGGCTTTCACCGTTCATGGATTATGATCATCCCCAATCTATTAAGGGTTAACCCACGAAATTGTCATCAACCAGCAGAGTTTTTTGAAGCTTCTGAAAATCAATGGATTGGTTTGACAAAAATTGCGGTTGGAAAAGGGTTTTGAAGTGCGGAAGTTGACCAAGACAAAGGATGATTTGAAGTTTGATATAACCATCGAAAGATACAAAATTGATCAAAATTGAATAATCCACATGTTTTTGAAGAGCTATGCAACCATGATTCTAGCAATGCTGGGTATGTAATGATACTTACCAAAATTCCACCTGATTGCTGGTTGAGCCAGGGTAGGTACCAGGGATATTGATGTGAAACAACCTGCAAGAGGTAGTAGAGAAGAGCAACTAGTTGGTGTTTTCACCTTTTCGTAAAGGTATCCTAAGGGATCTGTCCTTCTTGATGACGCAAAACGACAATGGACCGCCCCGACCTCGATGCCCTGAGGCCAAACACTTCAGGGTACTTGTTTTTTTCGATCAAATGTCGAGGAAATCGCCAGATAATCAGCTCTGGATGGCACCAGAGTATGCTACAAGTCCAGGAACTGCTCTTGGACTGAAGAGCTGTCACCACCACAACCCGGAGCGCCCCAGGTAACGACGGATCCATCCGATAAAATCGCAGCAAATGCGCTTCGTGTGGCCTGGACCTCTTGCACGTTCCTGAGCTGAGATTGGACTGATGAGCTATCCCCACCATGGTCTGGATGGCCCCATGTAACAACTGATCCATCCGCAAGGATGGCAGCGAATGCGCCACCTGTCGCCCGAATCTGCTGCACATTCTTGAGGAAATGTTGGACCAACAAGCTGTCACCACCAAAAGCTCGAGCGCCCCATGTGACAACTGACCCATCGGACAGGACTGCGGCAAACGCAACGTACGTGCCCTGAATCTGCCTGACACTCTTGAGCTGATCTTGCACTGCAGAGCTGTCGCCACCATGTCCTCGGTCACCCCACGTAACCACTGATCCGTCTGCCAGGATGGCAGCAAATGCATTGGTGGTGCTTTCAATCTGCTGCACGTTCTTGAGTTGCCCTCGGACAGCAGAGCTGTCACCACCATCGGCACCTGCATGAGCACCTCCCCATGTAACTGCCGATCCATCTGATAGGATCGCAGCAAATGCAGCTTGGTTGCTCCGAGCCTGCCGCACATTCTTGAGCTGACCCTGGACGGCAGAGCTGTCGCCGCCACAAAGTCCATCGCCCCAGGTAACCACTGATCCGTCCATTCGAATAGCACAAAAAGCACCGGCTGTTGCCTGAATTTGCCACACATTCCTGAGTTGATCCTGAACTGGAGCGGTGTCACCACCTAAAGCTGGATTGCCCCAAGAAACGACTGATCCATCTGAAAGGACTGCCGCAAATGCTGCAAGTGTGCCCTGCACCTGCTGCACATTCTTCAGCTGGTCGTGGACTGCAGCGCTGCTAAGGGGTTCGCTTCCCCACGTAACGAGCGATCCATCTGCCAGGATGGCTGCGAATGCACCACTCACACCCAGTGCTTCCATTGCAGAATGTGTACCTTGCACCTGCTGGACACTCTTCAGCTGCTGCTGAACTGCAGAGCTGTCACCACCCAGCGTGGGGTTGCCCCAAGTGACAATCCCATCCCCTCCAAAACACCACAAGGCGAAAGCTTCGGGGTTCGATACGAACTTTGCTTGTCGTACAATTGCAGTCAGTTCATCCTGATCCTGCAGCCCTGCTTCTTCCAGGGATTCTGCAGCAGATAGGACACGGCCCTTGGCAGTGACTAGCCGCAAGAAGCCTTGCTGGAAGGACTGCTGCGCCAAACGCTTCAAGTCCCCAACTTTGGAGGACTGTGGCAGCGTAAGACTTTTCCTCTTTCCACTTGGCAAAGCAACGTGGATCTGAAGCATCAAGGATGAGAACGCCAAGTGTTTTCCTGGCAACAAAATTATGTATCTCGAGCCAAGCTCCACAAGCGTTTGGAGTTTGGAGTGTCTATCCAGTGAATATGTGAGAGATTCTAGGATTCCGGGTCAAAGAATTGCCATGTCAAGCGTCAGGATCACCGTTTTGAACCTGTAGTTGCGATTTCGCGCATCCGAAAAGAACTGAACGCCCATCTCTAGAGGGGTCTTCAAAAAAAGATCTTAGAGAGGTCTTATTGGCATGGATTTCCAATGAGATCATTCTTTTACAACCTTAACATGCATGGTAAATACAGAAACTATGATGTTTAAAAATCTCTGTGTCCAAAGAATAGGCTGCACTGCTCCATCTCCAATGGTTCACAACCTCCTTTTTCCATTGAAACAGCAAGGCAAACTACCATTTCCACACGAAACCCATATCAGACTGTCGGTGACATATCCCATGATGTCTCGTGATAATGCTGCAGTATATCCTCATAAAATTGCTGGTTTAGTCCCGAAATGAAAAATTCAACTGATTGGTCCCCAGGAAAAATGTCTTGTTGGCAAATCCTGTTGGAAACCTGCCACTATAAAAGGTGGGTGACTAACGTCCTGGCAGAGACCCTTTCAGGTATAACGGTCAACAGGCTGATTTTTGGAAATGTTGCATAACATATCATAATAGATCATAATATATTAAGATATCATAAGATATCATAAGAGATCATAATATATCATCTGGGTAAATTATAATATTTCACGAACCTGAATTAAAGCCATTTGGGGATGATTCCCCTTACTAACCATGATTTCCAGTGAGGTCGCAGTGAGGTCGTTATAATTTTCCCAGATATCATGATATATCAGTGAGAAATGATCTTGTCGTGGCATCCGCACTTTGCTGACTTGGCGAAAAAACCGCCAAGGCCGGTCTTTGAAAAGATCACGGTGAAAAAGTGCCCATATCAAGCTGCTTGGTGGTGATCTTGACCATCTTGAAAAATGATGGACTTAAAGTCAATGGGCTTGGGATGACATCCCATATATTTATGAAATGGAAAATATAAAAACCATGGTATGAAACCACCAACCAGCAATTCATGAGTCTAAAAGTAAGTAGCAGCCGCTCTGGTTCTAAGATCACAGTTCCCTCACCATCCCCGCATGGTTTTCTTATGTATGCTACCCCACTCTGGCGGGCTAGCACCTCAAGGTAGGATAGTAGGTCCACTTCCGTTTGCCGCCGCCAGAGTTGCAAATGTCTCCTGAAAGATGCGAACCGCTTGAGACAGAAGTTCGAACAAGACATTTACCCACAGATTAGCCACAGATTACCACATAGTTCAATATGTTTATTCAAATTGACCCACAAAAATATTCGGATTTCGGCCACTTTTTGTTCCCTCACCAAGCAGCTTGGTGGCAGCCGTTGTTACCCAGGAAATCAGTGGATTTCATAGCAGCTGTATACGTTGGTCGTCTCGCTGATCAGGATCTCAAATGGGGCTGCCAAATAAAGCCATGATCTTCAGCCCAAAAGGTTGATAAAAAAGGGATGATATGTTTTGGTGGCTGATCTCTAGTACATGGATGGAATCCAGTTGAACCCTGCTAATACTCTGGATGGGTGCAAAATCCTGCATCACCTTGAATGGTTGAAGTAAATAATGGGATGTTTACCACCTATCAACTGGTGCAGGATTTCTTCCATCCGTATGTTTTCTGTAAGCGTGTTTATGGTGTGCGCCTCAAACCCCACATTCTGGGCCCTTACCAAATCATTCTATCTCCACCTGTACAGTTATTTCTTGTTCATTCAAATCCCAACATCTTCTGTATCAACAAACCATTTTTCATCAATTTCCTATTCTTGGCACCTCACAAGTCCGAATTTTTGGCATCTGAAATTCCATCATATCCCCTCCCCCCAAAAAAAAAAGATTCCCCACCTGCGTTTATCAGCCCCACATCCGTTTGATTCTTTGACAAATTCCAACGCTTGTTGGTTGAGGCCCCATGTTTGTTCATAATAAGATCAAATCACAACAACTGTTGGTTCAGTCAACCCTTTTTGTTGGTCCGATCCTCATTCACCTTGCTACAACCCTTGTTTTTCCCCATCATTTTCCTTGTTACCCTCAAAGTTTTTATTGCCTGAAAATGGTCGATTAAGCTGATAATTCACCAACTTGAAAATGGCTGAAATAAGGCTATTTCGGAATGATTCCCCTTACAATTCATCCAAATGAGATGGATTTGCTTGTAGATCCCATTGCATATCCGTATCAACCATATTCAACCATAATGTTACAATAGGATATGCCACCAGATTTCTCCCTTTTTCGCCCACCAAACCACGCCGCCTCTGCAAATGTTTGGTCAGCAGCCGCTCCAAGCGCCTGGCTGCCTGCGACCTCTGCCGCTGCAGCCGCCAGCTGCTGAAGGCCTCTGAAAGCTGCTGGCGTTGGCTCAGGGAGGACGCCATCCTTGGGCCGTGAGGCAAATCTTGAGGAAACCCACCAAGAAAAATATACAAAAATGGATATCACCAAGAAAAATTGAGATTTCGATGGACTCAAGGAATTTACAATCACAAATTGGTAGAATTTACCACCAAAAATTTGGGGATTTGGATGGATTTGGATGTGTTTTACCAAGGAACATGTAGATGTTCGCGGATTCGACCCAAAAGATTGGTAGGGGTTGATAGATCTACCCGACAAAAGATTATGTAGTGGGTTTATAGTCACGGACTATCACGTAGAGCGCATTTTTCCAAAATTCCAAATCGCACACTTAGAACGTCCCCAACCCTCTTGATAAATACCAGGCTCTAAGTGCTGCACTCAGAACGTCAAATTTCGTGCAATTTGTTGAATTGCGTTCTAGCCCGTTGCAACCATTTCCACCCCCACAACTATTTACGTGGTGATCGAAAATTCAGGATCCCAAAGGGTTCTGAGTGTGCGATTTGTTGAATTTTGGAGAGCAAATTAATTACGTTCAAAGTGATATTCCGCTGCAACCGTTGCCACCCCCAGAATTACATGGGCAGTGACTGATATTCGGAACCCCATGGGGAAACGGTTTCTTCAGTGATGGATCTGCGGGACTTGTGCCAGCTTTCACAGAAGGTTTGCCATTAACAGGGGGTCTACGAATAAGATCTCCAAATACAAAGTGAGAGCATGCCACATATCTACAGGGGTGCTACACGTTTTTCTTGTAATCTTACCTTTCAGAGGGGATATATGCATACGATTTCGAAATACGAAATGAGAGCATTGAGAGCATGCCATGGCGTGTCGGGTTTTGCAAAGAGATATTGTTTGGACGTTCTAAGTGTAGGCTCAGCCCATCTACAAGGATTCTGCACGCTAAAAAGACTTACCCAGAAGAAATCTATGCATAAAATACCAATATGAAATGGAAACATGCCATAGCGTGCCTCTAGATCTTTAAACGAAATATGTAAGACGTTCTAAGTGTAGTTTTCGCACTCTCTCTCTACAAGGGTCCTAGACGCTACGTTTAAGGCGTACAATTCAAAGGGAATCTATGCATAAGGTCTCGCAATACGAAAATGAGAGCAGGCATGCCACAGCATGCGTTTTGATAGTTCAATCCAAAATGTGGGACGTTCTACAAGGGTCCTAGACGCTATGTAAAAAGTTTGCAACCCCGAAGAAATCGATGGATAAAACCTCTACATACAAAAATGAAATGGGAGCATGCCACAGCATGCCTCTAGATTTTGAAACGAAATATGTGGGACCTTCTAGTTGCAGGCTTCCCAAGCTATCTTCAAGTGTCCTAGACCCGATGAAAAAGGTTTACCATTCAGAGGAAATCTATGCACAAGTTTTCGCAATACGAAAATGAGAGCATGCATGGCACACTATGGGTTGCAAACAAGGCCCCCAACCAACCAACCAACCAACCAACCAACCAACCAACCAAGCACAGGTTGACGCTCATGATTTTAAAACCCTTAATGTGGAAATTGTTTTTCAACCACAAAAAAATGCAAGATAAAGGAACCATCCAGTTGGCAGATCCCGAAAAGCAGTACAGTTGCGTGTTTTAGGCGTGGAATGTTAGGTGCGGGCGCCTCTCGCGTGAGCTTCAATAGTTGGGAAATGCGGCGCTTGCGCTTTCCCCTTGGAGGACAACGCGTACTTGCACGGAAACCCAATCTTGGCGCAATTTCTGGGTTTTGTCCTGCGCAGGTTTGTGGGGCATTGCATTTTCTGGGGATTCATGGGCTGTGCATTTTCCTTGATATGCGAGATCTGCATAAGAAACGACTTTGTCTTTGTCACGTCTTCTACACAGACACTGCACAGGCTAAAAATTCAAAAGAAGCAGAGAAATGCAGATCATATCTAGCCCAAAAAATGACCCAGATTCATATCTAGCCCAACCCATCTTGGTTATCTTGGATATCTAGCCCAAACAATCTTTACCATCTGGTTATGACTAACAGTTCGCCATGGTATAGACGGCCCTAACCGAAATAGATGGTTTACCGTTCTTAATAGCATGGTGGATCTTTCCATGGCAAACTGTGAATGTCATAACCAGAGGGAAAATCCCATTAAATTCCATTATATAAATCCCATTAAATCATGGTTCAATCCCCCATGTTAGTCATAACCAGAGGGTAAGTGGTTTCTACATTCCAAAAACTCCGCCATCTCAATGCCATCGCCACGTCACTGCAGTTCCCGCGCCATAGCTTTGGCAGTTTGCTCCAGCAGCTCCTCGCGCTGCGACGTCAAATCCTGCAGGCGCTCCTGGCACCGAGGCCATGAGTTTTGATGCTGCCCCCTATAAAAACGCCAAAAAACTAAGGAAACACTGGTAGGATCCCTATGAATCTGTCATTTTATGGGGAAAAAAACCTGATTTTATGTAAAAACCCGCTGAAAAAAATGGGGAACAACATCGGACCCAACGGATTCTATGGCTTTGCAACTGAACTGAGGTTGACTATGATGATAGACCAAAATCATGTTGCGCGGGTGTGGCAGTTTTGTGCTATGGCAATTGGCATCCTGCACGCCTGAAATGGGTTATTTCTTTCTTGGCCACTTGAGACCAGTGGAAAGTTGTCCCGGCGAGTGAACGGTATTGGGTTGATTTCAATTATCTACAGGAACCAAGGTGTTTACCAGTAAATATGGTGGGTCTTGTACCTTGTCTCTTCATCCCATTCCGGTTCAACCTCTGTCGTCCCCAAAACTACTGATTCAGGTGGCAACTTCCTTATTCGATCGAAATAAGCCCTCTTAGACCAGTTAGCCAAACCCCACACTCAACCAACGACCAACGACACTGTGGGCCGATTGACCTCCCACAAGTTTGGCTGATTTCTAGATCAAATAGAGTTCACCAGGGCTTCGTTTGGGAGCTATGCATCTTTAATATTAGGGAAGGAATCAATATGAATGACTAATAATCTTAATGATAATATCAATATATTATTATTGACTATCATCATGATTATCACTATTCGCAATTGTCATCATTTTTATTGCTATTTATGATTATATAAACATAAAAACTACCCACACATGATAAGACAATTGTTCTAATACTGTCATAACCATGGTGGGGATGATTGCAAATGTTACCAATGATGATAGTATATATTGTTTTGACTATCATCGTTAACATTATCGTTCACCGGTATCATTGTTGTCATTCCTATCATCGAAAAAACTGATAATGATGGTAGTGTATCCCATTGTGATGGTAATCATCCCTTCTCATCACAATTCAATGATATCATAATAATACTCGCATGATTGTGGTACTGTAATATAGTAATATATTCTCAGCAAATGACTTAGTCATATGCGGACATACCCTCAAAAAGCATAGTCCTATGTCATGAGCAAACATCCCCTTGGTGGTCTGGGTCCCTTACTCCTATGTCATCACAACAAACCATAGAAAACATGTTATTTTTAGACAAGTTTTGCAAGGATATAAGGCATTAGGAAACAGTAGGCAGTTCCTAAGTCATGATCTATGACTGCAGCTGTTTTGCTTGAAAGACGTGATTGGCTGATTGGCTACTGCGCTCCAGGACATATAAATATACTACAACGCGCAGTCCAAAGTTATCAGGGTTTCACCTGTTGAGAGTTTGGGGATAATAAGAATAGATAGATAGATAGATAGACAGACAGACAGACAGACAGATAGATAGATAGATAGATATTTATATATATATATTATAAATATACTAGTGGCAGATGACTTAGGAACAAGAGACTCCAATGACATAAGAACTAGACTTTTTTTTACCATTTAATTGGCCAAGACTGAGAAATGGCCAAGACTGAGAACGCGCAGTCCAAAGTTATCAGGGTTTCACCTGTTGAGAGTTTGGGGATAAGAACAGATAGATAG
>Ga0126342_10014741_pt1:0-12500 | contig 13769 bp, 13 predicted proteins | sample Cyp1metagenome_FD_92528 | JGI IMG/M metagenome (GOLD analysis project Ga0126342, IMG submission 92528) | Coral microbial communities from Lord Howe Island, Old Settlement Bay, Australia - Cyphastrea 1 metagenome | ecosystem: Host-associated > Invertebrates > Cnidaria > Coral ...
GATGACGATGACGATGGGCGATGATGATGACGACGACGACGATGATGATGATGATGACGATGATGATGTCGATGATGATGATGATGATGGTGATGATGATGATGATGATGACGACGACGACGACGATGACGATGACGATGTCGACGATGATGATGATGATGAGGAGGAGGAGGACGACGATGATGATGATGATGACGATGATGATGACGATGATGATGATGATGATGATGACGATGACGATGACGATGACAACGATGACGACGACGACGACGACGACGACGATGATGATGATGATGATGACGACGATGATGATGATGATGGTGATGATGATGATGATGATGATGATGGAGGCAATGATGACAGGGCATCAAGTTGACAGTGAAGATATTCAGCCTTGTGGTTTGAAGGACAATCCAAGCTCTTTGCAGCCTGGTCTGGCACTGGGCATGCCTTGTTGCTGCGAGGGCGCCAGGTGATTCGTTGCAGCGAGGAGAGGTGAGATGATGGGAGCTGGTGACAGATCCCAGCATCCTCCGGTGAAAAGATGTTCGCCCTGCCTGAGGACCACGTGTGCAACAGAGAAGAGGAGAGAAGGCGTCTATCCAATGCAGGCTGTCAGCTCATTCAGGACCATAGAGGGCTGCCTGCCACTTTCGTTTCATTTTCATGCGCTTGGTAGTTCTCAAGGCATCCGTTGCAGTGGGGCCTGCAGATGTCGTTTGACGTTTGATGTTTGACGCGCGGCCATGGCTTATGAGGATCTTCGGGGCGTGTGGTGGATGGGCCGTCCTGGAAATCCTGAACTGGCCTGGGCACGGCAGCAATGCTACGAAGATGTGGACGCTCAATCTAGTTGGTAGGAAACCAGTCCTGACGTAAGACTGGCTCCCAAAGCGGTCAAAGCGGCATGTTCCCCAGAAACAATTTCAAAGACAATTTTCATCCTCGACCATCGGCATTAGTGGTGGCTGAATGATAGAAGTATCAACTGACGTGGAGTCACGAGTCTCTGAATCGATGGAATGAAGCTTCAAACGCATTCTTCTATCCGAGACACGCGGGAAGGTATGAGAAGACAATCAGTTGACTCGCCCGCCCCACTGGCTGAGGCGGGGCCCAAGTCCTTCTTGGCAGCCTCCAGGGGCTTTGGAGAATCTTGGCTGCCGCCAGTGATAGACAGGACCGCCAATCATTGGTAGCTTAGGCAGTTCATGACAAGAAGATCCAGAAACCGGGTGTTTCACCCTTTCAAACTGAGACGTTTTTTTTTTCACCTGTCCCTGCAACCGCAGTGGTTGCTGTCGATTTCCCCAGATTCTCCCAGCCAATCTGCAGCTGAGGATCTGCTTCTGAAGGGACCGCCTTACCCTGCCACTTGACCAACAAAGAGAAACTGAAAGAATCGCAAAGTTACGGACGGCTATAGGGATGATGCAACGCTGCATATTTTACCTCCATGTAGGAACCAGTTCCTATTTGATCCTATTTGCATGGATCATCGTAAACCTCCCAAGTATCCCCATATTCACCCTTTCTCATGGCGGAATGGACTGTTGTTTTTTGATGTTTTTTGTAAAGCAGATTTACTGTACAACCAGTGGCACCCGAAGTCAACCAAGGTGCTTTCCGCCAGCCCCGAAGTTCAGGCGCTGGAATAGGGCAAAGACGGAAAAGTCTAGGTGAATCGTGGTTCCATACGGTTTGTCAGGATTTATCACGGTATATGTATGATTATGTATGTTTATCTTGGGCGAATCAACTCCCCAGCTCGTGATTCATGATGATGATTTTTGCATCACAGACCCATTAATCAAAGTCTGAAGATATTGTGAAGATGTATATCAGCAGGGCAGACGGGTTTTGCATGGTTTTGCCTCATCTGAGCTTCCTCTCGATGGCCTTACAGGTCATTGATCTGTGCCCGGAGGATTGGGCTGTTGTCATTGCCACCCGCGGTGTTTTTGCCGTGCCTCGGCCAAAACATGGGGTGCTGCGACAAAGAGCCCAGCACAAATGGCACGGGCCAACCAAGTCTTGGGCCCTTTGTTAGTCTATCGGTCGATTGCATGTTTGTGCAAGCAGCCCGTAGAACCAACCGCAAGTTCAAGATGCAGTTGACCATTGTGGAACATTTATGAACATTTTGGGTTTAGTACTGCAAGTCCTTGTCTAGTCTAGAGACGGTTGATTTGGGACTTGATGCGAAGGTTCAGTTTGATGTCCCCTGGGTGGATGCAGCAGACCTTAGGTTCTCAGTGATCAGGATGTGGCCAATGCCTGCTGGGTGACATGGCACAGAAAGCGTCATCAGTTCCTATGCCGGATTCGATCTAAAGGGATGAGCCGGCAATTAGAAACAGATTGCTTATGATGGGTCTGTCTATAGATTGGTCAGACAGACAGCCAGACAGCCAGACAGACAGACAGACTGACTGATTGATTGATTGATTGATTGATGGATGAATGATAGGTAAATAGACAGACAAGATAGATAGGATAGATAGATGAGATAGAGACGATAGGAAGACAACTTTGATAGATAAGTTAGACAGTCCGTCTTTTTTGTGTTACTTAGTTTAGTTATTTACTTTATTCGTTAGTTAGATAGATAGCCGGATAGCTTGATAGAAAAATCCATCACATATCACGATCTCATCCACATCAGCATCGGATCCTGGGTCATCACTTCACTTCATTTATTTCCAACGTACATCCGCACGTGGCAGCGGATGCCAAGGATGTCATGGCACAGAATGGTGCGGGGCCGCAAGAGGCTGCTCAGGTGGTCACCCAGAGGGCCTTGCAGCTACTTGGTACGGCCATGGATGTTCTGCCCGCTGGGCTGGGAAATCCTTGTGTGTGTGTTTTTTCTTGTTGGCAATCTCCTACAGCAAAAGCAAATAAACAAATGCTGTAAATAATAAATGGAGGTACCTGGACCTATATATATATATCTATATATATATGTGTGTATAGACACAGAGAGAGAGAGATAGATGGATAGGTAGGTAGATAGATAGATAGATAGATGTCTGGCAGTGTGGCCCTGACTGTGGCGTTTCAGATGCTGAAAGGTTGGGGGCTAAAACGAACCTCACCTGCATCGTGATGAAGCGCCTGGGCGGGAACATGGCAGCTATGAAACTTGGGGCTGGACAGAACGGCCTTATGGTTCCAGGGGAGGTTGATAATAATAATAATAATGATAGTAATAATAAGGATCATAATAAGAATAGCAATAATAATAAATAAATAAATAAATAAATAAATAAAAATAAATAAAAATAAATAAATAAATAAATACACACGCATATATATACACACATATATATATATAGAAAGGAGAGAGGGAGGGAGAGAGAGAGAGAGAGATAGATAGATAGATCGATAGATCGATGGATAGGATAGGATAGGATAGATAGGATAGATAAGATAGATAGGACAGGATAGATAGGATAGATAGGATGGATAGGATGGATAGGATAGATAGAATAGATAAGATAGATAAGATAAACAAGATAGATAAGATAGATAAGATAGATAAGATAGATAAGATAGACAAGATAGACAAGATAGACAAGATAGATAAGATAGATAAGATAGATAAGATAGATAAGATAGATAAGATAGATAAGATAGATAAGATCGATAAGATCGATAAGATAGATCAGATAGATCAGATAGATCAGATAGATAGATAGATAGATAGATAGATAGATGATCAACCTGAAATAAGTAAACATGCCTTCAACGCATAGATAAAGTAACACCACTCCGCAGCTAAACTGCCATTTGGCCAGTGGTGCGAATATCGGCGTGTGAGAACTCACATTACTTGTGAGAGGTTGGCATTGAGTGTTCGGTGATTCCCCAAGATGCAGGGATCACTTGAAAGTCCAGGTTGGGATGGACGAAGCCTCCGCTTTAGAGATCAGCGCCTTCGGCTGCGCGTGTCGCGGTGGAAACCTGGAAGATGCTGGAATGGTATGGAATGGTCGTCTCACTGCGGACACAAGAAATTCTGCTGCCAACATGGTGAGTTTGACGACAGCTGCCGCACACAGAAAAGTGAGCGCTGGGGCGCCGAAGGCAGAAGCAACTTTACCGACTTTACTGACTCCGGTCTCTTTGGCATCATTCTCCCATGTACTTGATTTTCAGCTTAAGCTGGAGACCCCAGCTCAGTGGATATGACGGAACACCACGCTCAGTACAAAGCTGCACAAGGTTCTAGAATACATTCACTGCATTCACTCTCGATCATTTGGGGTAGTTCTCCTTGAACAGAAGTTTTGTTGTGCCAGCATGGTTGTTCTTCTAGATTCTAGATCATCTTCAGCATTATTGACTAGCCAAGAGCTGGAAGGTTGCTGAAGCAGGGCCACTTTATCATGGAACCTGAAAAAACTGTCACTTGTAGTTGGTGGTATGAATTGGTTCTGCTTTCCTCCAAGATCTGGCAATATTTGCAATGATAACTCTAAAATGTCTACTGTGTCATGGGTTGAAACCACCAACCACATCGATTTCGCTGCATCTTCGGAGCCCTATGGCGGATGCACCATGGCGCTTCCCGAACTGCCGAAGGTGCTTTGTTCAATTCTGTTATGCTTGCTGAGAGTCTCCCTTACAATGAATCCCAAACATGGATTAAACATGGCTTAAAAAGAAAACATGGCTCCTTCCCAACATGAATCTCACAATATGCTACTTGTAGATTTCAAGATAGATGGATAGATGGATACAGATAATCTAAACAGCACACACACACATATATATATAGTTCTATATATGTATATATATGTACATACGTACATACATACATACATACATACATATATATATATATATAAATTTGTGCAATATATATATATATATATGTACAACACACACACATACACACACACAAATACATGTACATGTATGCAGAGATATCATCTAACATCTGCGTGCATTTTCGCGCAGGGCTTGGACCCCATGCAGTTGGAAGCGGACCTCGAGCTGCGCCTGCGGCACCTGGGCGGCTTGGCCGGCGGCTACGCCGCCAGCGCCGCTGCTGGCTGCGGCGGCTGCGCTGCCGCGCAACTGGTGCAGCTGCCGGGCAAGGCCGGTCCACGGTGGTTCCAAACTTGGAAAGTTGTCATGGATTGAAAACTGATTGAACATATTGAAATGGGTATTTGAATGTATTTGGTTAATATGACTCCTAACTTTTTGTTTTGAAATTGTGGTGAATTTCCGGAACATATTTGGTAAACATATCAATGTCTAATCAGTTATGATTGATATGTTGGTAGGGGATTTTCCACCCGGTATGGTCACACGTATTTAGACCGAAACATGGATCGTTCAAGAGAATTCTGGATTTGATGGGCTCATCCGGACCCAAATTTTGATTTAGTAGGATTGATCAGCTGGTTGACCAGGGTTGATCCAAAAAAACGGCGAGGAGGGACCACTGGCTCGACAAAGCTTCGCAGCAGTGGCCAATCAGGTGTGCGATGATCGTTATTGATCGTTGGTGAGTCAAATTGATTGCATTTTATATCGTTTTATCGTATTTCCATGTATTTCCCGATTATATTTCCCTGTATATATATAATATACATATATAGAGTTTCTTTTCCTCATGGTTCTTGGGCTACCGATGCTGGGAAAGTGACATGTCGGCGAGCCATTTGGGCAATAGCAAGGCACTAGACATGTTGCCATGGTGACCTGAACGATACAGCTTTTTCTTGGCACCATGGACAGTCTCAGTGGCGTTTGCCGATTTGTGATCCTTAAATTAAACTCTCAAACTCCAATTTCGGGGTTCCTTGATTGGGTGGTTGAGGCATATAAGTCGGTGAGCAAGATGTTGGAAAGCCCCAACTTGCCAGAAGAGAAGCGAGCACCTGGGCTGCCAGCGGGCTGCTACATGGACTGCAGACCTCTGCGGATGGATGCAGTCGATTAGATGGGTGTACAAGATGCCTAATAGATTTTAATAGTATTTTCGTGCATTTTCTGCTAAGTGCTAGTGTACTGAGGTGGATGTTCTAATGCGCATCAACGCTATCTACTTATTCGTGGCCACCTGCGTGTGTTGGTCCCTGCCCGACCCGGATCGTTTGGACGAGATGGTCACATGGCTTGTGGGCCCGGACTTGGGGTTGCACGACGTCATCAAAGACTGGCACGCAGATTGCAAGCAGCGCAAGGGAAGACGCCTGGCCTTTGGCTGTGGTGATTCAGGGAGCTTCTTTTAGGTGCTTTAGCTGGTTTGATGTTGAGAAAGATAGGAGTCCCTGGGAAACAGGAGCCAGCCATGCTGGGAATTTGCTGACTTGGCAGAAGTTTGCAATTAAATGGTATACAGTACACGTAAATGTGTCATCTGGGGGATGCCAGGACCGACCCTCAGGCAGTTGGCGAGAGAATCCCTTCCCATTAGGTGGGCCTTTTCAGAGAGAGTCGTCACCACCTCTGTTGATTAAGTTCATTTAACTTTTGTAATTCCTTGCGTGTAAGACCAATTAAGACCATCATGCTAGTTACCTTCTGATTGGATCAGATGCCAGCCAGAATTTTACAGGGAATGCACGTGTTTGTACTAACTAGAGTAACTACTGTAGAGTCTGGGCTGTGCTTTGCCACTTCGTTTCACCACCTTCAAGTAATTCCAGGTGTCCTGGGCCTACTTGCAGGGTCCTGAGCGACCCCTTGGCACCGTCCAACTGCGTCCGCAAAGGAGAGATGACGGCAGACGGCCAAGTTCGACTCAATGCAGCGACTCGATGTCAGCGTTCTTGGCAGGGCACTGATGATATATTTCCATGTTGCAATGTTTCTATGTTTTCATTATTCCATGTTTCCGCGATGATGATGATGATGATGATGATAATGATGATGAGGACGACGACGACGACGACGACGACGACGAGGACGATGACGATGACGATGATGATGATGATGATGATGATGATGATGAGGATGACGATGACGATGATGATGATGATGATCATGATGATGATGATGATGAGGATGACGATGACGATGACGATGAGGATGATGATGATGAGGACGACGACGACGACGACGGCGACGACGACGACGACGACGACGACGAAGACGAAGACGATGACAATGAGGATGAGGATGAGGATGAGGATGACGATGACAATCTCGATGACGATGCCGATGAGGATGAGGATGATGATGATGATGAGGATGATGATGATGGTGATGATGATGATGACGACGACGACGACGATGACGATGACGATGACGAAGACGATGACAATGAGGATGAGGATGAGGATGACGATGAGGATGAGGATGACGATGACAATCTCGATGACGATGCCGATGAGGATGAGGATGATGATGATGATGATGATGATGATGCTGGTGATGATGATGATGATGATGATGATACTGATGATACTGACGACGACAAGGATGAGGATGAGGATGACGATGACGATGAGGATGAGGATGACGATGACGAACACGATGCGGATGAGGACGAGGACGAGGATGACGATGACGATGAGGATGACGATGACGATGAGGATGAGAATGGGGATGAGGATGTTGATGAGGATGACGATGAGGATGAGGATGACGATGGCGATGAGGATGAGGACGAGGACGAGGATGACGATAAGGATGAGGATGAGGATGAGGAGGACGATGAGGATGAGGATGGCGATGAGGATGTGGACGAGGACGAGGATGACGATAACGATGAGGATGTTGATGAGGATGACGATGAGGATGAGGACGATGAAGATGAGGATGTGGATGAGGATGATGATGAGGATGATGCTGAGGATGAGGATGATGATGAGGATGGCGATGAGGATGAGGATGAGGATGATGATGATGATGATGAGGATGATGATAATGATGATGAGGACGACGACGACGACGACGAAGACGATGATGATGATGATGATGATGCTGATGATGATGCTGATGACGATGAGGATGAGGATGGCGATGACGATGATGATGATGATGATGATGATGATGGTGATGGTAATGATGATGTTGATGTTGATGATCATGCTGATGATAATGATGATGATGATGGTGATGACGACGATGATTGTCATGATGATGATGATGATGATGAGGATGACAATGACGATGAGGATGAGGATGACGATGAGGATGAGGATGAGGATGACGATGAGGATGAGGATGACGATGAGGATGAGGATGAGGATGACGATGAGGATGAGGATGAGTATGACGATGAGGATGGAGATGAGGATGACGATGACGATGACGATGATGATGATGATGATGATGATGATGATGATACTGACGACGGCAAGGATTAGGATGAGGATGAGGATGAGGAGGAGGATGAGGATGAGGATGAGGATGGCAATGCCGATGAGGATGAGGATGATGATGAGGATGATGATGATGATGATGATGAGGATGACGATGATGATGACAATGACGATGAGGATGACGATGAGGATGAGGATGAGGATGGCGACGATGATGATGTTGTTGATGATGATGATGATGTTCAGGATGACGATGACGGTGAGGATGACGATGACGATGACGATGATGATGCAAACCTACATGATGTAAGACTCATTTCATTGGGGGACCCATTTGAAACTGGAGAAAACCAATCGCTGCGATTCGCTGTTTTAACCCTAAACCTAAAATTATCCGCGAGCCAGGGTCATGGGTAGATTCCTGCGATTGGTCCCAGGCACACTTGGAATGGAGCCTTTTTCCCGGGCAGATCACCAGATTAAGATTGTAGTTATATAATTTCTGCATCCTTCTGCATCCTTTTTGCATTTTTTTTTGCACCATGAAATGAAAAGCGGATTCTTGCCAGAACATGTCGGATTTTGGAGCTATTTCTGAAAATTTTACACGAATCAGGTGAGAAAATTCCACATTCTTACCATATCGTGCATCTTCCACTTTTGGTCGCATCTCCTGTGAATTTCCTAAGGCATTTGAAGCATTGTTGGACATAGCCCAGCAGATGTCACGAACTGCGTTACTTGGATCCTATTGGTGCTGAAAGCCTTGTTTCTTGGGCCACATTGCCTCACATGGATCCATACAGTGGGTCAAGACCTATATATATATTTATTTATACACGCACACACACATATACGCATATATATATAATGTACCTATATATATATATATATAGGTACATGCAGTAATAATAGTTGTTATATAATATACACATAGTATGGTTATAAGTTATATACATATATACACATAAAACGGCAACAACAATAGCAATATAGCAGTAACAATAGTAACACATGTAACACTACTACACTACTACTATTGACAATGCAATAAGCACTATGTTTGATATGATGTTTGAGATTTGATTAAAAAACATCATAATATCTTTGTGGCCACTGGGATGAACATCGCTGGTAGAACCATTTCCATGCAGCCCCCGCGGTTGAGGATCGTGGAGCCTATGTCTCAAGCAGATCCCATTTGCCCCGCACCAGGTGTCACGCGTTTTCGGCGTGGGGGGGATCCATGTTGGCAAAACCATAGTAACCACCATGGCAAACCATCCTAAACTATGGATAACTATGGTAAAACCATGGTAAATCCTAATGATCCACCATCCCGCTTGTATAACCCGCTTGTATAACCAGTTGTATGCCTATTTTTTCTCCATTTCGAGGCAGCCCCAAAAAAACGGGTTCGCATACGGTTCACATCATTTGCACACCCGGACCCTGTATACCTAGACGATCGCCTTGGCAGGTGACCCTGCCAAGTTGCAAGCATTGTTGGCGAAACCACAGTTGACGGAGGCACGGCACATGTCACATGGTTAAAAGACATGAAATACCTCCAGACCCCCAACAATATGCCGCTTAGCATAGCTGCCCACCAAGAAAATTGCATGGAATATCCAGACGAGGCGTTGATTCGGATGGTGCATTGTGAGACTTTGCCCAGAGACATACGCAGATCCGACTGGATAAATCTTGAGAGGCTGACGTCCCTCCAGACGTCTTCGGTCACTGGGCAAGATCCATGGGACCTCAGCTCTTTATTGAGCTAATGCGTGGGATTAGTCCGGGGATACATGGGATGTTAGATGATGTTAGATGATGTTAGTGAATTTTTATTGGTTGCTGACTGGGAAATTTCAGGGAAGACTGAATGACTGGCAGCTTCCGACAGTCAGTTTCGATGCTCACCGCAGCCAGCAGTTGCTCAAACCCGTGGGATACCTGCGCGGGTCTGCGCGTGAGCCTGACATAGCCTGATGATTTTCCATCCATCCATATACATTCATTTATACGCGCGTATGTATGTGTAGACATATACAAGATAAGTATATGATGTATATGTAGATAGGTATATAAGCACATGCGATTATTAGATATATACATAAACAGATGCAGCCGTTTGCCATTAGCACTCAGTTGGGAAGAAAACCACAGGTCAAAGGATCACAGTGAGACCTGACCACAATGTACGACAGCACGTCAAGATGGCAAATTTTCTACGTGGTCCTGGTCGAGGCAATATTTTCCGCCAGGAATGGCCCAGAGCTTGTGATTCCGAAGGAATGCACATTGCTTTGTCGCATTTTAAGATTTACCTGGTCCAAGGTGGATCTGATCAGTGTAGGTTTAGGAGGAAGCATCATTTTGCCATGGAGGCCATGCAGTGCTATCATCTTTGGATGAAAAGAGACCTGCACGCGGCGCGATGTTCAGCCAGGGCCATCACCCACCCATGCTTTGTATTGGTTGTGTTTTCGCACATGCTGTGTTCCCCGAATTGGTTCAAGGGAACATCTGCAAGCAATTTCAAATGGTGTCCTGGAACTTCCTGGAACTTTCTGTAGATGTTCCATGATGATCATGATGTTGCCTCAAACCAAGCCGGTGATGTATCGCCCGGCAGCTGCCCAGGTTCGTCGCTGCAGCTGCAACCACCTCTGTTGCAGCTGTCCCTCCTTCGCTGCACGGCGATGCTGTGGGAGCTGCGCGCGGCCTACGCGGAGCCGGAGTTTCACCGAGAGTGGCCTGGAGGATGGAATCCTATCCCAACTGGGTGAACTACTGGATACCACGGGAAAATCAGAGACATCTACTTGTATAGACCATAGACTCAAAAGACAAATGAATTTCATTAATTTTCCATCGCCACGTTAAATTACCTGAGGGAGTAAGGCTGCATCACTGTGATGTTTTTTCACTAGTGCTCAAAGACAGAGCGCAGCAAGAGTCATGTCAAGATCACGCTCGATCCCTGCCACTGCTTGCCAGGTACTGTACTCTATGATAATTATGATATATATAATGACAACGGAATATAAGATGGCAGAATATGATAGGAGTACACCGCGCACAAGGGTTCTTAATACCTCTTGCTGGCACTGGGATGTAGAAACCTCTCATCACCCCAGGTACATGAAACTGCGCAACTCGCCATCTGCCCATGGCCAGCACGTAGAGTTTACTCTGCAGAAGCAGGGGCCTGTGCTGGAAAAGTTTCTGAGCTGCACCCTACAAGTTCTCCGTGTGTGTGTGTATGTGTGTGCGCGCGCGCGCGCCAATGGTACTGTATCGAGCTAGCCTCAAACATGGCAATTAGACATTTCCTTATCAATTACCAATGGGATTTATATGGAAAATCATAAGCAAATTGGGATTTTCCATTGCCAAGCCCTCGGAAATCCCTCATGTTTCTCCTTGGCCCCTGCGGCTGGCAAGTGAGGTATGGCTTTGAGCCATCCCTGAGAGGTGTCATTGAGATGCGCTCACAGACCAGGGCGCTCACATCTGACGCAGTGCTTCGGCTTTATGGATGGCATTTGTTGGCCCACTTGGTGGAAATATTGAAGTATGTGCAAGTCTTTTTTGAATTTGCTCTCCCTTTCCACTTTTCAATACTTTTCATACTTTTGGTTTAGGCGGTTTAGGGCACTCCTAAGCACTCCTAGCTGAGCCTGATCAAGCTTGAAAGGCCAAGGCCTCCACAAATCTCTAACGCCCTGACACATAAACTTGAAGAACTTGGAGAGCTTTCCTTTCCCTCTGATCCCACCATGGCCCACCACGGCCCACCATGACCCGCATCCTGCGTCAGGTGATTCTGAAGTTGCTGCAGGACATCCATGGTCTTCTGGAGGCGCGAAAGCCATTACCCACCAGGGTCACTTGGCGTTTCCAGATGGGATGGCGGCCAAGCTCTGAACAGGGCATGTCCTTGATCCAAAGCAGCTGGGACACTGGAGAGCGGATGCAGATCTTGGAGGCACCCAAGCTAGAGGCCTGACATGGCGTTGGCATGGACATGACATGTTGAAGATTTATATTTTGTAAAATGTCAATTGATGTCAATTGTTTTTTTTGGTCGACCTTCCGAACTTATGAAACTGGATGATTTTTGTTGAGATCTCTCTTTTGATCAATGTTACCCTGCAAATTCTCACACTGTCTTCTTACAAGACCAACCCAAATCTGGAGCCAGGC
>Ga0126342_10014742_pt1 | contig 13768 bp, 12 predicted proteins | sample Cyp1metagenome_FD_92528 | JGI IMG/M metagenome (GOLD analysis project Ga0126342, IMG submission 92528) | Coral microbial communities from Lord Howe Island, Old Settlement Bay, Australia - Cyphastrea 1 metagenome | ecosystem: Host-associated > Invertebrates > Cnidaria > Coral ...
AAGGTTGCCAGGAAGAGGTTCCCAAGCAAGGTTCCCAAGCAAGGTCCCCAAGCAAGGTCCCCCAGCAAGGTTCCCAAGCAAGGTTCCGAAGCAAGGTTCCCAAGCGGTTCCCAAGCAAGGTTCCCAAAGGTTCCCAGAAGAGGTTCCCAAAGATTCCCAAAGGATCCCAAGAGCGGGTTCCCAAGCAAGGTTTCCAAGCAATTCCGAAGCAAGGTTTCCAGGCAAGTTTCCCGTTCCCAGAGGTTCCCAAGCAAGGTTCCCAAACTTTCCCAGCAGAAGGTTCCCAAGGTTCTCACAGAGAGGTTCCCAAGCAACAGGTTTCCAAAGATTCCAAAGGTTCCCAAGAACAGGTTCGCAAGAGCAGGTTCCCAAGAGCAGGTTCCCAAGCAAGCTTCCCAAGCAAGCTTCCCAAGCAAGCTTCCCAAGCAAGCTTCCCAAAGGTTTCCAAGCAAAGTTCCCAATCAAGGTTTCCAAGCAAGGTTCCCAAGCAAGGTTCTCAAGCAAGGTTCCCAAAGGTTCCCAAACCAGGTTCCCAAGCAAGGTTCGCAAAGGTTCCCAGGAAAGATTCCCAAGCAAGGTTCCCAAAGGTTCCGAAGAAAAAGGTTCCCAAAGATTCCCGAAGGTTCCCAAGAGCAGGTTCCCAAGGTTCCCAAGCAAGGTTCCCAAACGTTCCCGGGAACACGTTTCCAAAGATTCCCAAAGGTTCCCAGGAACAGGTTCCCAAGAACAGGTTGCCAAACAAGGGTTCCAAGAACAGGTTTCCAAGCAAGCTTGCCAAAGAACAAGTTCGCAAGCAAGGTCCCCAAGCAAGGTTTCCAACAACAGGTTTCCAGGAACAGGTTACCAATAACAGGTTCCCAAGCGAGGTTACCACGCAAAGGTTCCCAGCAATGGTCCCAGGAACAGATTTGCAAGCAAGGTGTCCAGGCACAGGTGTCCAAGCAATTTTTTGTTGTTCCCGACTGATGGTCAATCAAAGATTTATCTCGGTTTATCTCAAACAGCTCTCAAACATCATTCCGACAAACATTTGTTGACTTTTTCATGTCGTTGTTGCTGTTGGGGATATTCTTTAGGTTTTTCTGATTTTCTAACAGTTCTTCATTATGTTGAACTAATCTCAGGTTCTTAAAGAGATCCAAGATCTTTTACCCATATTTTCACCCCCTTGGAAGCCACAAAAACATGGCATTCATGGCATCCATGGCATCGACGTCCCAGGCACCTCCCAGCGTCCCATTCTGCTGGGCTCCCTGGCGGAGCAGACAGAACTCTTCGCGCTGAACGCCTTCGATCAGGTGGCCGGCCAGCGGCACGGTCGCAGACGGCGGAGAAGTGGAGGGGGTTGGCTGGCAATGTTTCTTGGGAGCCAAAAAAAATTGGATAAACTATAGATCTACTATGAATATACTACCAGATAGTGGCCGGAAAAGGATGAAAAGGGACCGGTAAGTTTGGAAAAGATGTGACAACTAGAACGAAGATGACCTTTTTTGGGATGGTGATATGTTGAAACTTTGCCAGGAAGAAATCAACGAATGAAAGGCGCAATGAAGGATGGAATGAAGGAAGGAAGGAAGTAAAGAAGGAATGCAAGGAATGCAAGGAATGGCTGAAAGAATCAATGAATGAAAGAATGACTGAATAAAAGAATGAATAAAAGAATGAATGAAAGAATGACTGAATGAAAGCATGCAAGAATACTTTAGATCTTCCCATGTCACTACGGTTCCATCTGCCAAAGCTGCAGCAAAACAAATGCATGCAGCATAATTATTTTGAACATTCCTGAGCTGATCTTGGACTCTGGAGCTGTTACCTGTTGACCAAATGCGCGTGCCGCGCAAAATGCCATTCGACACCTGCCGAAACATCGCCAGATATTGCGCCTGCCAGATAATATGACATTCTCATAATGTATTGCGCTTGGCACACATTGCTGAACATCGAAATCCCCCTGGCGCGTTGCATCGGCCACGACCAAAAGAAATCATCTGAGAGAGACATCACTTCAGCCAGTCAAAAAGCGTCGGAAGTTTTGCACATTTTGCACCTGCGCCTGTGGCGCAACCTGACATTCTACAGCTGAAATGCCGCCAAATGCAACATTGTACCCGCCAGAAATCACATTCTTTGAACGTTGCCATCATTTACGCGGCAATTCCAATGTAAATGTGCAAAAACACACAGCACCAGCAACGTGGAGGGAACACGGGTCCACAGTCCTTGACCCCCAGATATAAACGAAAACCATTCGGCATTAACCGAAGGAGGGCTATTTGTTTGGTGTTATTTGTGTTTTTTTTTTTTTCCAGCCTGATTTTGTGGCTTTTGTGTGGCTTTTGTGGGTGTGTGGCTTTTGTGGCGTTACCATACTTTACCTATCTATCTATCTATCTATCATCTATCTATCTACCTATCTAATCTAACCTAATCTAATCCAATCTAATCTAACCTAATCTTACCTTATCTAATCTGATCTTATATATCTAATCTATTTAATTTATCTAAACTATCTATCTAATCTATCTAATCTATCTAATCTATCTAATCTATCTAATCTATCTAATCTATCTATCTAATCTATCTAATCTACCTAATCTATCTAATCTATCTAATCTATTTATCTATCCATCCATCCATCCATCTATCTATCTATCTATCTATCTATCTATCTAATCTATCTTATCTACCTAATCTATCTAATCTATCTAATCTATCTATCTATCTATCTTTATATACACACCTTGTATCCCTACATGTACCTTAATCCAACCCTCAACAGACTTTAAATAGACCCTAAACCTACCCTAAATAAACCCCAAACCAACCCTAAATGAACCTACACCAACCCTAAATAAGCCCTTAAATAAACCGTGAACCAACCCTAAAGAAAACCTAAACCAACCCGACATAACCAACCCTAAATAAACCCTAAACCAACCCTAAACTAAATAAACCCTAAACCAACCCTAAATAACCCTGAATAAACCCTAAACCAACACTAAATAAACCTTAAATAAACTCTAAACCAACCCTAAATAAACCCTAAACCAACCCTGAAAAAACCCTAAACCAACCCTGAATAAACCCTAAACCAACTTTAAACAAACCCTACACCAACCCTAAATAAACCCTAAACCAAACCTAAATAAACGCTAAACCAACCCTAAATAACCCTGAATAAACCCTAAACCAACCCTAAATAACCCTCAATAAACCCTAAACCAACCCTAAATAACCCTCAATAAACCCTAAACCAACCCCAAATAACCCTGAATAAACCCTAAACCAACACTAAATAAACCTTAAATACACCCTAAATAAACCCTAAACCAACTTTAAATAAACCCTAAACCTACCCTAAATAAACCCCAAGCCAACCCTAAATGAACCTACACCAACCCTAAATAAGCCCTAAACCAAACCTAAATGACCCTAAACCAACCATAAACCAACCCAAAATAAACCCTAAACCAACCCTAAATAAACCCTAAACCAACTTTAAATAAACCCTAAACCTACCCTAAATAAACCCTAAACCAACCCTAAATGAACCTACACCAACCCTAAATAAACCCTAAACCAACCCTAAATAAACCCTAAACCAACCAACACGATGATAGCAACCAATGCCACTATTTAGACCCAACACAGTTGTGCTTCAACCTATATTCTACATGTTCACCAGGTGTATGTTATGCATGGAAAAATCGATTGAAACTATGGAAAGATCCATTGAACCCATGGCAAATTTTAGCTCCAAAATTTAGCAAAGTACAGGTTTTTGCTCCAACATGTAGCTAATAGCAAGGAAAAGTGCCCCAGACTGAAAAACAAAAAAAACACACAAACAAAAAATTCTGCACCCCTAACCAAATCTTGTATATAGGCAAATCGAAATCATCGTTGAGAGATGGCTCCCCGAATGTTATGATTTGCCCAAATGGGTTGCCTCCAGATCGTGCTGGTAACGCAGGCGGTCGCCGGGCAACCGCGACCCAAGTGAGCGTCCTGTTCAGTGCATTCTTAATTTTGGTTGGTGACTGTGGCGAAATTTCCAACACGAACATAATTTTCATGAACATGAAAACTTGGAAATTTGGATCATTTTGTCCCCAAGTCCACGTGTTGATGCAAGTCCTACTTTTTGAATGGTCCACTGCCGTCATGGCCGATTCGGCGATACGGCGCCTTTTCTGAGGTCCTGTCAAGCAGAACGAAAAGCTTTGCAAGATGCCATCCGGAAAGTCGATTGGACGCCATGGGACTGGGATCGTGATTTCTTTGGTAAACTAATGGGATTTTATGGTGGTTTAATGGGATTTAATAGGATTTACCCTCTGGTAAAGATACAAAAAACTATGGAAGGATCCACCCATTTTGTAGCTGGGAAAATCAACTATTTCGACTGGGCCATTTTCAATTGCTATACAAATCTGGTTGGTGGTTTGGAACATGAATTTTATGACTTTCCATATTGGGAATGTCATCATCCCAACTGACTTTCATATTTTTCAGAGGGGTGGCTCAACCACCAACCAGTGTATGTACGTGTATAATATGGTGAATAACGTATATAGTCATGGATTTAGGTTATGTTAGGTTTTCTATTCCCTGACACTTCCAGGGAAACACGGATCTGAAATGATCTGAGCATTTTCATAGCATCAATCATCCATTTTTCAGGGCGCCCAATTCTGAACCATACGCAGTTGAGATGAAACCGGTCCAGATTGGTGTGGGACCCTGCAAGTTTCCCATTTATGAATCAAATTGTTCATGTTTTCAATAATGGAATTGCAGGATATGTGATTAGCACATATTAGCATTATTGTGGATTATTGTGGAATATTGTTTATACAAGTATTTATCCGTATACCTTACTAGGATATCCAGATTTTCCGCGACATGTATGGTTTTTCCAGGTGTTCCATCATTGTTTTAAAACAAATTATGGGATAAGATTATCCACGGTCGGCGTCCACCTACATCTTCCAAGTGGATTTGTCTTATACTTGGAGAACTTGTCACACACATGTTCCATTTGTCCCACGAAAATGGTATATGTCATTCATTTGCCCTTTGGTAATCAAACATGGCAAATGGAAAATCGGGGATTGCCCAGCCAGCCATGTCTGATTACCAAAGGGTAATCATATATCATATACCATATAGAATCATATCATGGTATATAATATATATATATATATATATCATGGTGATATGATTATACCATATGATACTCCCTATCAATCATCATGAATCCCACTGTTTGTTGCATCCATATTTTTGTATAGCATGTATTTGTTTCCCTTCACCATCAATCCTAGAGGATACCTTGAAATATCACCAGCTGATATCACCATTGCCCCAAGGACGTGCTGTACATCTTTCAGCTGCAGCGTGTCATCGCCGAACGCCAAGCACTTGAGGAGCTGAATCGCAAACTCGTGCCGCGGTGCTTCGAACGATGGTGTTGGTGGTTTTGTCCCGGAATTTTCATGGGAAATTTCACCTGCAAATTGGGATCCTTTTCAGAAGTATGATGAAATGTGATGAAATATGCAAAAATTAGCTTTCGACTCTGAAATAGTCAAAATTTATCAAAATTTAGTGGAAACGAATCTTGAAAAAAACCTATTTGGCAGAGTCTATGTTAATTTGCTGGAGGGTGTAATAGGTTTAATATGCAGAACCAAGAAAATTGAATGTTTTCAATGCAGCTTGAAACACAAGTTTTGTGTATTCAATTATATAGGCATACACATTGGACATAAGTGGAATATGTTGAATAGTGCTGGGCATTTTTTATTTCGTCACCGCGACTTCACAGGGACCTCACTGTAAATCATAGCTGGTAAGTAAAGGTAATCATCCCAAGCATATTGCCATGGGTTGATGAGTTAATGGTTTGGCCATATGATATCCTAAACTACAATAAACTACATGTGTTTGTTGATGGGAAATGTACCCTCTGGTAATGACTAACAGTTTGCTATTGAAAATGGCCCAGTCGAAATAGTGGATTTTCCCAGCTACAAAATGGTGGATCTTTCCATAGTTATGTAAACGTTTACCAGAGGGTAAGGGATATAACCATGACAGTCGTGGGAGGGACTCCATGAGATGTTTCGCATGGGATGCCATCAGCTACTCCCATCCAAGTGAGATGTAGAGAGTTGCCAAATTCGGGTGCATATCTCATATGATATATGAATATGTATTAACATGTATTAACATACTATAAATATATAGAATTATATATATACATAGATTATATGATTATTTGAGATATATATTTTCATGTGTATCTATTTATTATACGCATGGCTTGAAATCAAACATCCGCCTGGTGTCCGCCCGGAGCATGTCGGCATTTATCGAGGTCAAGAAGATGACCCAGCGCGGTGCCGCGACAACCGCTGTGGTTCAACGGGAAACTCTGGGGTTGAGCAGGTCAGCAAAGGATCATTACAATAATGGTGGTTAATAATGGTTAATGAGATAATAGTGGTTAATAATGGTTAATAGTGGTTAATAATGGTTAATGCTGGTTAATGAGATATCTGGTTGGTGGTTTGGAACATGTTTTTTTCCCATTCAGTTGAGAATAATAATCCCATTTGACGAACTCCATCATTTTTCAGAAGGGGTAGGTTGAAACCACCAACCAGATCAGAAAAAAGGTGGAGCACCTCAGACTAAGCAGATCAAGAATGAATCCCAATGCGAGCAGAATCGCGATGAAAAAACTACAAGTTCGTTCAACAGATGTGTGTGAACAATACGCGTCCGAAAGAAGCAATGTCCGTGTCCCAGTTTTCCAGTGCCTATTGAATTTGTGGCACCATTTCCCCAATGACTACTGTGACCAAAACCTATGAACTCCATCCAGGTGACCTGCCATCGTCCTCTTTTTATCCAAAGCCAATTGAGGTCTATCAATTTTCTCACTTAAGAAACATACAAAAAATCTTGGAAAAAACGGTGGAAATGATGGAAAAAACAGTTGGTTTTTGATGGTTTTTGTACATCTTCGATGACCAAAATCCACGAGGGATCCACGGTATTTTTGTTGGTCATCTCCATGAAGAATTACCCCGAATCACCTTATTCCCATGACATAGGCAGCCAGGCGTATGATTGGTGGTGAACTATCCCCAATACACATATAAATATATATATACACCTATGAAACATCATAGTACCCGGTAATGAAACGCATACCATACAGTACCACCATAGTACCGCCCATATTTACAGACGATGTTCCCACTATCACTAAACCTCCATATGCTAGTGGCTTTTGTCCATATGTTTCCATGTGTTTTCCCCTAGATTTTCCCATGGTTTCGGGGATTTGTCGTGTTTGAGGTGGACCTTTGAGGATCCAAGAGAAGATCGATCTGCTGCAGCAGGAAGTGGAGGTCGACATTTCGGGAGCTGTTGGATGCTGGGAACAGTTGGATGGATGATGGGAAGCCCAATTTTTTTGCGCTAAGTTAACTTGGGGTATCCCAAGTTCTCTGGAGAGTTTGCATGAAACAATCGGAAGTTTTCCCTCTTGAAAAAGATGATGACTGGGGGTAGCCGGGTAGCCCTATTTGATGTGCCAAATTATGCTATGATATGATGTGTAATGATTTGGCCATATGTCCCCAATTATGGTATTACCACATGACTCATATGACTCTATAGATGTGGCAAAAATGATGTGGCTTTTGATGTCCAAATATCTAAGACCCGGCTGTGACCAGGTCACTTCTCAAACTGGCTTGAAACGTTGAAAGCATCAGCCGAAACCATGGGTGCTCTTTCTGTTTGGATTCTACAACTTCTACAATATCAATCAATATCATCCATGATAATTCCATGGTAATTCCCAATTATGTCGAATTATGTTGATTTTCTCATGAAAAAACTATAGCTTTGGCATGCTTTTCCAGCCAGTCATGCTTGTTTTCAGGATGCTGGGGGAAGCTATGGTCACCTCAATGGTCGGTCAACATTGGCTGGTGACTATATTTGTCAACAGGGTGAAGACCACAAACCGGAATATGCTACACATCCCCTATCGTGGCCAATACTTATAGATTTTGATGTTTTAGACATCTCCTAGCGATCTACTTCTAAGTGTGGCTGCCACTTGAAGCATTTGGTTTGGACTAGATCCCACTGTCGAAGCACATGTGGGGCTTCTGGGGAACCTTTCCCAATCTGCACGTGGTCAGTTTCAAGACAACGGACAGAATGGATTAATAAGGATGCCCCCCCGAAAAGTCAACCATGAAAGCCTTGTGGAGGGCTCCCTAAGCCCTATCAATGATATCAATCCCTATTTTTTTTGCACCGTATCATTTGGGTGACCTTTGGATGGATACTGTTGGATTTCCATAACAAAAGACTATGATTACGCCCAAAGTTTGAAGCGGAAGATCCCCCAATCTGAGCCATCCGGAAAAATACAGGGCATGGACCCCATTCCACTGGGTTTTTGTTTTTGTTACTTCTCTTCAAATCTTTCCACGTGAGTAACATCATAAACTTTACTTGGATGCGTTATGGGATTGAAGTTCAGATGAATTACATTTTACCCTCTGGTAAACTAACATAACTATGGAAAATGGCCATTTTTAGTGGGAAAATCCACTATAAATGGTGATTTTCCATAGCTATGTTAGTTTACCAGAGGGTACATTTCAATCCCGTTTTTGAATGAGCCATCCCGTTACAGCTTCACAAACGCCAGATCTTTTTGTGACAAACGCCATCGGATCATCCCATTTCTGATCCCAGAAATGACTCTCATGTTGCGGTTGAAACCACTACTGTGAGGTAAAAAAAATAATCAACTGATGGGTCCAGTCATGATGGTAAAATATGGTAAAGATATGGTAAAGGATTTTTCTGATAACTTGCGTCATGTTGGATATGTTGTTATATCCAAGTATTGGGCTAAAGAATAACTTGCACTTAAGCCTTCAATTGGAGGTAAAAACATAAAAAAAAAAACAGGGCTTCTATAGGGTTGATTTGAAAACGACCCAATTTTCAGCTCCGCAGACACTGTTGTAACGTTGGCAAAAGATGCACTGGTGAATCGAGATGCACCAAGTTACGGACCAAGTTGAATTCCCATACTTTCCAGGAATTGTTTTCTCAGTCGTTTCCATAGAAACAGTGGATGTCCCATAGTATGGAAAATATGGAAATTATATGGAAACTATGGGGAACATATCGACATTATATGGAAACTATGGGGAAAATATGGACATTATATGGAAACTATGGATATAGTTTCTCTATAACTTAGATGATGTTCCATAGTTTCACCCAGTTTTGTAGGTTTTTATATACCATTTAAATGGAGCATATGGGATATAGTTTCTCAGTTTCCATAGAAACAGTGGCTGCCAGGCCTATAAATCCTCGGTGCAGCGGCTGCTGCCGTCCTGGGCCAGCGACATGGGCGACCCCGCGCAGCAGAGCGCGGAACGACATCTGGGGGAGCTGCAGTTCACCATCGAGGTGCAGAACTCGGGGAGTAATAGCGAACTTGAAAATGGCCAGAAATACCCTCTGGTAATTTAACATAGCTATTGAAAATGACCATTTATAGTGGATTTTCTCATTGAAAATGGTGATTTTCCATTGTTATGTTAGTTTGCCAGAAATAGTTGATTTATGTTGATTTACCTCGTAAAAAATAGTGATTTTCCATAGTTGTTGATGGAAAATGGATGGAGAAATGGTGATTCAACCATGAAATTCATGTGGATAAAAATGATGATTGATGTAGATGGAAATGGTGATTTAAGATGAGTTTACCATGGATTTCGCTTTTTGGTGGGATGAACATCGATCCCAGCTATTTTGCTGTGAGCAGAAGTGGATTCCCTCAGGTTTTGACACAGCCACAGCCAGCAGCCCATGAATTTTGCTGGTTTTTTGACCATAGTTGAGATTCATGCATGTTCTCACACCTAAACACGGATATGTATAGTGATCGATAGCCACATGTGTTTGTGTAATACCCTCTGGTAATTTAACATAGCAATTGAAAATGGCTCATTAACAGTTGATTTACCTATTCCAAATGGTGATTTTCCATAGTTATGTTAGTTTACCAGAGGGTGACTATAACGTTCTATAACCAGCTCAACGTTAAAAATTGGTTGCAGGGCTCCCCCCAGATTTGGGGTATTTGCGACGAATTCGCGTCAAAAGGCAAAATTGGGATGGTGAAAACCTGGTGGTCAAACGAACATAGACTACCTATGACTAGCTCAAAATTACGAGAGATGGTTTGGGGTTCTCAGATGCTGAGGTACCCTCTGGTAATTTAACATAGCTATTGAAAATCACAATTTTTAATGGGACAATCCACTATTAATGGTCATTTTCCATAGCTACGTTAAATTACCAGAGGGTACTGTTCGTCTCGCAATGGGATCATTTAGTCGTCCCCACTTTGGACGACTTAGTGGATGAGTTGGAGATTTCATCATCGTTCAACAGGAGGTCAACATGGGTAGGTTGGGAGGTTCAAAAAAAAGCATCAGCTATAAATCAGACCGGTGAATGGATAAGCACTCTATGGGGGATGTTCCAACCATAGGAGATCTTAGGATATTGAGTGACCATGAAGTGGGGACATAGTTTTTTTTCTGTGCTGGGGAAACCAGATGGCCGATGGATGGAACCTGGTGGCTTAGAATGCAGAGATATGTTCAGCAACAATCCCTAAATGCGGATAGATTCGGGTGCAAAAAAACATACCCGGCCTGGTCATGACATTCACAGTTTGCCATGGAAAATCCACCCAGTTTTAAGTTCGGTAAACAATTTATTTCTATGGGCCATTTTCCATGGCTATGTTAAATAATCACAGGGTATATCCCAACTCATCGTTATGGAACCAACCGTGCTGTAGCCTATTCCGAAATGATTTGCAGATATATTCGAAGGAAGTGAAGCAGCAACCAGCAGATCAGCAACAGCCCAAAATGGGAAGCCAGTGCCATACTCCAGTACGGGTCATTGTGCCCTTGGGACACAAGGCTTTTACTACTTTTGACTGGGTTGTGCCGGACATAGCATCCACCCGGACATAGCAGGGGCAAAATACCAAGTAACAGAAGATTGTAAGGATACCAGCTTGATTTATTCAAATTCGAATGCAGTAAAACTATCTTCCATAAGTCTTTGCACTCTGCCACTCGGCCTTTTGTGGATAGTCAGGCTATGTCAGGCTATGTCAGAAATTTGCCGTTCACATTGCCATCCCAGGAGAGCGCTGAAGGTCAAGCCCTGCAAAAGCAGTGGGAAGACCAGAGATTACAGGAGCCTCCGATAGCGATCGCTGGGTTGGGACCTGGTTGGGACCTCTGGGACCGGCATCTGGCGAGATTGGAGCGTTTGAGATCGGAGATTCTTCACCCCCTAAAAATCTAAAAGATATAGGACTGAAATATGTTGACGATTTTCGTAGGACTTATGCACTTGAAGTTTTCTTTCGAGGTTGAGTTGACAAACCGAAAAATGAAAACCACCTGTTTCTTCCTGGTGTGGGTCAAGTTTTTCACAAGCCAAAGGATTTAAAAGTTAGGAACCATGCTTTGCAACTGAAACATCACCACCTACTGCAACAGATTGAGATCTTCCTAACCTACTGACCTTTTCCCTTGATTTGCTGACCACGATCGATCAGCAAATCACAGTCACCCAGCTGAATGGGATCATCCGACATATCATAACTTGTCAACCCTGCTTCCGGCGTTGCCGTCCCGCAGATCTCTGGGCCCTGGGCGACAACTGACTGGCTGCTAACCAATTGCCAGCTGTTGAATCCCGATAATCATGGCTTAAATCTTCCATGGCTTGTTTGTTAGTCAAATCTGCGTCCTTTACTGCTTAAATCTTAAGATTTGCATGGTCAAATCGCATGTTTCAATGGTTAAAGCATGTTAAATCCCCATTTTCTGCTGGTTATACGATTCCAAAGTTTTGATTGGCAAAAACACAAAATTCTGATGAACTTCGAACGCAATTTCGGTTCAATCCACAAATGTCATGCCATAAATTCTTCAGTCCTAATCCTCACGGTTAAATCATGTTAAATCCATGTAAATCCGACTTTTTTGTCATGATTCTCAGAAATCTGTCATTTGTTGGGTCAAATCCCATCAAATCCCCATCAAACTCAGCATGTTTCATGTTTAAACCATCGTTCTTTTCCCATTTTCTCCATGTTTGGTCATCCCCGGTGGTTTCACCGGTGCTTCGTTTCGGCTGTTCCTCGGCTGGGTCAAACGAGGACCTCATGAGCCGCCGTGCCTATGGGGTCTCGGTCTCCTTGGATCCGGCTCTGCGGGTGCTGATTCGCCCTGAGGGCATCGGAAATCTGCAGGTCTTCTCCGAAGGAGACGGCGCGAGACCGGAGACGACCACCGTGGCGGTGAGTGGTTTTAATAGTGGTTAAAATCACCCCGATCTTATGGTTTTTTCGAATGGTTAATGGTGGTGAATCACCCATTTATCTGATGGTTTATGGTAATGGTCAATCTTATGTGAATAATAGTGGTTAATGGTGGTTAATAGTGGTTGATAATGGTTAATAATGGTTAATGAGATATCAGGTTGGTGGTTTGGAACATGGCTTTTATATTTTCCCCAATAGTTGGGATGATGATCCAATCTGACTTTCATATTTTTCAGAGGGGTGGCTCAACCACCAACTAGATAGGGGAACCCCTAAATTCCTGAATCATCCATTTCTAGATGGGATTTTCCATGAAATAAACCATCCAGCTATAGGGGTACTGTACACCCATGACTTAGGAACCCACCATATGATGGGATATAGGGGGTTGAACATGCCGTAACATGGGATTCTGAGTTTTACTTCAAGTTGTGTATGACCAGATGGCTAGAGATGGGGAACCATGGAGGAATGAGATGTACCAATAACAGTGATTTAGCGTAATTGCTCAAGAAAATATGGGATTATCATGGGATTCACCGTCGACAGACAGAGGTTTTCCACAAGCAGATCACAAGGTGGACCTCTGAAGCCTCGGTTTTTTTAGCGTCCCAAAAATGGTGCCAGCTGGTGGCCTTGATGTTCTTCTTGTTCAGGATTTGATGTGTAGATTTGCCGAAGAGAAATTAATGATGAAGAGGAATGATGATGAAGATGAAAATGATGATGATGATGATGATGGTGATGGTGATGGTGATGATGATGATGATGATGATGATGATGATGATGTAGATGATGTAGATGATGTAGATGATGTAGATGATGTAGATGATGTAGATGATGTAGTAGTAGCAGTAGCTGTAGCAGGAGTAGCAGTAGTAGCAGCAGCAGCAGCAGTAGTAGTAGTAGTAGCACTAGTAGTACTAGTAGTCATAGCAGTAGTCATAGTAGTGGTTCTTGTTGTTGATGTTGTCGCTTGTTGATGAGATTTCGGCAGCCGTGCTATACATTTCTATACATGTCAAACAGGAACAACACACGTAAAGCACCACATGCAAAATTTAATAGTTTTGTTTGTGTGTGTGTGTGTTGGTCATTGTTTTTAGTTTTAGATGCAACTTTTCGCTAGGTGAAACCATATTTCTTAGTTATAAAATGTTATCGAAGGAAGTTTAGAAGTGAAACTTCCGACAATATGGACAGTTGAAAAGCAGAGGTGAAAAGTGTCAGAAGAGAAAAGATCAGAAGAAAGAAGATGCAGATGCGCGAAAAGGTAGGAAAGTC
>Ga0126342_10014743_pt1 | contig 13767 bp, 10 predicted proteins | sample Cyp1metagenome_FD_92528 | JGI IMG/M metagenome (GOLD analysis project Ga0126342, IMG submission 92528) | Coral microbial communities from Lord Howe Island, Old Settlement Bay, Australia - Cyphastrea 1 metagenome | ecosystem: Host-associated > Invertebrates > Cnidaria > Coral ...
AATGCGCCATAATGCGCCATAATGCGCCATAATGCGCCATAATGCGCCATAATGCACCACATAAAGAACTTGGGGAAATGGTGTGCATATTCTCCAACACCTCGTCAACGATCGTTGCCAGCACTGGTTCACCTAGTGCATCTTTTGCTTCTTCAAAAGAAGGCTGACCTTTCTGCTCAATGCTGGGTGGGTCAGCCCTGGATCTGCAACATCATTGTGTCCCAGCCAATGTGTGAAGAGCTTGTCCTCAAACTAAGAAATCCTAGTCTCATGAGTTTGATGCAGTCCAGGTGCTCCGATTGTAAGTTGGAAGGCTTGAAGGATATTCCTTCCTGAGAAATGGATGCTGGATGTTGCTGATACATAAAGAATACCTTCCGTTAGCATTGAAAAAAAATGATGCCGTCGAAACGGATGCAGAAAGTATCATTGATTCCTTAGCAAACTTCTAGAAAGTCTGTCAACTCAACACTCTGCAAACAAATGTGCAGCATTGTGCAGCTGTGGAACCTAAGCGATCCAACCTGCAGGAGATCAAGAATTCCGAAAAGAACACATGGGTGTCACATGGGAACTGTTCCGACGTCATCCTTCTTGACCAGCATATCGCATCATATCGCGTGCGATCTTCCAATCTTCTGGGTACCAAGTCGTCACGTACAACTCCAAGGAAACATGAAAAGCCTTGGAAGACATGTAAAATGCAATGGCGTGCAATTCAAGCAGTGCCTGCAAGAGGACTTCTGTATCTACTGCGTGGTTTGTGTCGCACTGTCCATCAGCCTGCACAGAATTGCAAAGTAAAGTTCAAAATGCACATCTCCCACAAGCATTTGCCATTCTTATAAACGCATTCATCCCATGAACTTGGTAATTACAGTGGGATACTTGAGGCCCAAGGGGGGGTGAACGAAAGCTAAGGCAGCTAAGGTTCATATGAGCCTGGAAAACGATGGGACTTTGATGGGATTTTGATATGCTGAATACAGATTGCCTAGAGACCTGGCAGGATTTGAGCCCGTGACCATCTGGTTCCAAGACCGCTTCAAAATGCCCCGGGAGCTTGGGGGGGAGGGGGGTGGGTTCGAGTGAAAAATCACTGTGTTGGACTCAGGCCTGCCCCTCCCCTTGCTGAAGCAAGAGTAACTCCAGCTAGCTGCCGCTAGCTTTCGTGATCAAAGCACGCTTTAATGAGCTGGTAGATTGCTGGTTGGCAATGTGAAGGTCATTGAAGGTCTATGCAGTGTATGCAGTATGCCAATCCAACCAATGGACACGCAATACAGTAAATAAAGGCGTTGCAGCCACCATGCCTCTCCATATTGGAAGGCATACCTTGGGGCAGAATTCATGGTGGCCTCGTTCATGTCTGAAGCATGGTGTTTCATGATGGCGTCGGGGACAAGTAGCAATGTCCAGAGTGCACAGGTTTGCGCTAGTCTCATCATCGATGTCAGCCTGAAGAGTCTGTTCACATGTGGAGGTTGGTACGAAACTTGTCCTATCAGATGTCTTGTCAATTCCTTTACAGAATATGCACACGGCATACATAGTACAATTATAAACCATCATAGCAGTCCTCTAGACCGGGGATGGGTCAAAACCCATGTACTCATAGTATCATATTTGGGGGATGGACATTGTGGACATCCATGCGCTACCTATTTTGTGTTCACAGTCCGGCATCAGGGTTTTTAAAATCCATAGCCGACTGTCATGGCTCACCTGGCACTCACAGAATCATTTGGCAGGGGAGCCCTGGAAGCTCCTCCGCCCGCCACAGACCTTGGCTCAGTCGAAAATCCAAAGGCCTGTTCGTGCCACCCGCATTTACCCTAGATTAGAGTAGGTTTATGTAGGTTTACATCAGGACCCACTGACTTGTTTTTGTAGGGGAATTTCATTGTCAAGGAATCCCTGCTTTTGGGCACACCATGCCATGTTTACTGGTGTATGCCAAGAATCTCCAAGAATTTCTCGGAGCCCGAAGCGATCTGGTCCGCTACCCGATATCTTGCAGTTTCAAATGCGCGCGCCAAAGAAAGCCAAGATGACGCAGAAATGATCTCCTTATAGTGGTTTGCTTATTCACGACAACAGGGTCTGAACTTGATATCGTCTTTACCCTTCTGAAGATAACTGTCCCCACCGTGCTCAATAAGGCAGTAAAAGGATGTAAAAGGTACATGTTCAACCTGAAGGGCCCAGCTCTCAATCAAAATAACGTAAGGAGTTGTAAGGAGCTTCTGGAGCGACTTCGAACACAAATAAAGAGGACAAAAATAGACAAAGATGTATGGAACGGAAGAGGATAAGGACGAGAGCTGCCCAACTGTTTTTTCGCCAAATAGCCTTGCATCACACTCGAAACAGCTCCACATCACTCGACACACCAAAACTCTGCAGCTGCATCGCAGCAGAGCACCGAGCTTCCAAGAGCTCTCTTTGGCACCGCTGGGTGGCACCGGTGCCACAGGACAGGCACATCATTAAGCCTTGTGAAATGCTGAACCCCTCATTAACTCAGCAATTGAAACAGAGCTTTAAAGTTTAAGGAAGTCCAAGATCTCTCAGTCAACATACGGGGCCCTGAGAACGTGTCTCCAATGAACACTCAGCCAATGTCTGGCTCTGGCTGTCAACTTGGACCGGTTCAAATTTGTCATCAAACAAAGAGGTCTTCCATGATGAAGAGGGCTCCCAGTCACCTATTGGCTAATCACCTATTGGTCGTCTGCTAGATAGAAGACTTCAAATCTACAGACACGCCGTACATGTCTTGCAAAGACAAAACCTTCTCCAATCAACCCATGGCCAGACATCTCCTCTAGCGCACGCTGACCCACAGTCCCTCAAGCAGGACTTTGCCTTCAGTAGGGCGAATACCCCTTTCCGAAGCCTCCAAAGTCCTCTCCGAAACTTGATTGGACTGTACCGTCGACAGATCACAAAATGACATCATCCAACAAACCGGGTCCTTGCCCATGCCTTTGCCACCATACGCCTATCGCGACTCGCCATTTGCTCATGGTACTTTTGTTAAGGGTTTGTGAATAGTGTAGCAATGACAACCATTATTACTCAAGACAGAAAACCCCCAAAATCATCAAAGTGTGTCTAGTCTGGCTGGGTGTTTTCCAAATTTGGGCACCATCTACCCTGCAGGAAAACCATAAACTTGCCAAGATTCTGCTCCATATCCGCCATAGCCAGCTGCACCATATGCAGCTCCACCTCGGCTAAGGGCAGCTTGGCCGCTGCCGCTGGTGTTTATGATGGCTAATGATTTGTTCAATCTCAGATAGACTGAGGCACCATATGCACCGTAGCTAGCACCAGCATAGCCGCCATAGGCAGGAGGACCTGGTGCCATGGTGCAGGTGATGGCATGGGCCATGGGGCCATGGGGCCATGGCTCTGCACAGCCATTGCTATGCAGCCCAGCCTCCGTAGCCACCCTTACCGCCACCTGCCAGGCAAGACTTTGGAGAATGGACATAATGACATAATGAAGATGGGAATTGTGTGGAATTGTCATAAAACTCGGGAACCATGGGAACCTGATCCAAATGTCTAAACATGTCTAAACATCATTAAGATTTTAAAGCAACTCTTGAAATCTCTGAAGCTTGGCTTCCAATGGTGCTTCATGTGGTCTGCTCAACCAGTTCATCGGCACGCCTCCATAGCCCTTGCCGCCACCGCCACCATAGCCTGCCACAATCTGGATGCGAGGGTTGTTGATAGTCTTTCAGCTGCATGCCTGCTTTTGCACTTATGCCTATCAGGCGTATCAGGTAAGCTGTTGCATGTTCATGTTTAAATGTTACCTATGTTACCTGCTTGGCCCAAGAGGTACAAGCTTCAGCTAAGCTATAGCCTGAACATTTTACCTCATGCTGTTTCAAGCTGCTACCGCCCAAATTGCGCGTTACACTGTGTCAGCACACATGGTCCAAGCCGGACCATTTCACATGAACGCGACACACGCCTCCGAAGCCACCCGCGGGCGGACCGTACTTCCCTCCTGCCAAGCAGCTCTGGCACAGTTCAAATCCTGGAATTCTTTTGTAATATATAATGGGTCAAGCTGCAAATATTGAAATCCAGTCTGCTGGCAGAAGCATCCTTTGCGAATTGGTCACAAGTCAAGAAGCTTCACATCAGTCCTCCACCTTTTCCTCCGCCGCCACCGCCTTTTGCTGGAGGCACACCTGCTACAAACATGTGAGGTGGAATGCAATCAACGGTCTGGGTGTCCAAAAATACTACACCAACTAACCTAAACCTTGTTTAGCCTTAACCCAAAACAATTATTGATTTTTTGCACAGTAATTGTTAAAGCAAGATAATATGTGTGTTTAAACTATAACGTAAATTAAGAATTCCGCCAACGACGCGATGCCGTGCGCTGTGCGATGTGTGCGATGCCGGCGCCTTTACTGCCTTCACGAGTCGCACGTTTGCAATCCACCCACTTCCCCAGGATCTGGTGCTCTCCATGCTGCCCCTGGGATCCGATGGTCATGAAGCACGATGGTCATGTGCCATCAAATGTGGTTATGGGTCAGGTTATGGGTCAAAATGGAAACCTCTAACAATATACATATACATTACATATACATATATAATATACTTACATACATATATATATATATATACGCAATAGACAAGAGCAAACATGATCAATAGATATCACTAGTCACTACTATTTGTATCGAAAGCCTGAGCTGTCTCCAAGGGACCATGACCATCTCCACGGCATCGGCAGTGTCCTTGGTGTGCTGAAGCTTTCCATGGTCATGGGGGTACCCCGAAATACTTGAAGGTACCCCCATTTTAGGAAACGTCATCGTATTTCACTGCTGTTCACTTGTAACTAACCAGCCAAAAGCCTCAATTGTTCTGTCCAAATCATTGTGATTCTGTGTGGATTGCTTCCGAGGATCAAATGTCACAAAGCCAAAGCCTCGACATCGGCCGGTGATACGGTCTGTCATGACCACGACATCTGTAATGGTGCCTCAGCTGTACCCGCCAGGTCGAAAATCGCCGCTATCTTCACGTGTAGCTTCTTTGCCAATATAGACTCAAGATGAAGATACAAAATCCTCCCAGGAAAGGAAAATGATCAAAATTCAAGTTTGAGACATAGAGAACTCTAGCTAAGAAGTTCACACCATTCAATCAGAGCCACTGCATTTTGGTGGCTGCCTTTATCACAAAGTAAGGCCTGGTTTCCCTAACATGAAAGTAAAACAGATTGAACAAGGCGTCGAAAAATCTGCCGTTTCCATCCTGAATCCACCGCACAAAAGTTACTGGAGACTTCCTCCTTTGAGTTTCTGCCCAGCTGCCAAATTTGCCGAAGTACTCCTCCAGCATCTCTTGTGGACAGTCCTTTGCAAATTTCAAGTAGGTAGGTATCGAGATAAACTTCACGTAGAAGCATCATCTCAGGAGGGTAAAAGCATACCGACCTCGGATCAAAAACGCTTTTGAAGATCTCAGAAATTTGGTCCTGGGGCAGACCGCCCACGAAGATCTTGTGAACAGCATCCGACATGGCTATGAGGTAGCAAGCTAAGTTTTCCAGAACCAAGACAACAACAGCAGCTGCAATTGCCGAACCAGCGTGAATCGATACAGTGAATGAGCAACTTTACACTCGAAAGGTCAAATGTACGTGGGAGCCAAAACGTTGCCAGATTGTGCACACAAGTTGCAAACTATGTAATGAAAAGGTATGAAAAGCATGAAGGAGGCAACTCTGTCCACAGAATATTGGCCCAGAAAGTCTCTATTCGACCCCTCAGATTCCGTCTTCAGAGAGCAACTTTAAGCAGCCGCTGGTCTCACGTTTTTCATCGGTTCATCGCTTGCGCCGACGTTGTCTACGAGGCGTTCCTCGTCAGCTGGCCATTGGGACAAAGATCATCTGTAGCTCTGTTGCTCAGGTTGACTCAAAGTGAACCAACAAACATCTTCAACAAACATGGTGGTTCTTAAAATATCTTCGAATGGGCGACTTGAAAATCATCAAAACAATATGTCTTTGGTGGTTTCTGGTGAAACCATGAAGCTTTGCTACCCCAGCCTTCTGGGAGAAAGCCTTCTGGATACTCAGATGCAGGCAAACCTGGATCAACGAGCTATGGTTCAATTGGCTTGATGGCATTCTAAAAAACAAAATGGTTATAATGGGAATGTAAAATGGAGTGCATGACGCTATCTGGGCCCGGGTTTTTCGGTGTGTTTGAGTGTTTTTTCTTTGAATTAATATAATCTCAATATTGTGTATATATATAGTATACATATTTAAACAAAAATATAGTTTCAAATATTAAATCTGCATGTTATTTAGATATTAGTTATTCAAACAAAAACACGTCTTTATAATGTATAAATAGATATATATATACACACACATATATATCCAAAATATTTACACATCCTCAAAATATGCTTCCAAATGATTGATGCATGTGTATTCTTTATTATGAAAAAATAAACATCAAACCAGATAGAATATTGAACATGATTTAAAACTAGATTCAAATATGTTCAAACCGTGAGCAGAAACATATCAGTAGCTCTTTTTTCCCGACTAGACGCGCGAATATCATCCAGATGATGCAGAGGCAGTCAAATTGTCATTGCATATTGATTGCATTCTGATTGTTGAGGTAGTAGTTATATAAACAAAAAACATCTATCCATATAAGCAACAATTAGAACTAATACTAATATATGTATGTTCATCGTCTTTGTAACATGATCGCATACATGAAAACCTAAGAGACTTGAAACCCCTAAAAGATATTTCTTCGAATGTTTTGCCCTACTGCACGAAAATGGAAATTGTCGACATTCGTTCACGAAAAGCTTTGAGACAAAGTTCACTTTTTTTGGCCCTCCCCCCTCTGTGATAAAATGGGTTACCCTCCGGTAATGACTAACAGTTTGCTATGGAAAATGGCCCATTTATAGATGATGTACCTATGTGAAATGTGATGTTTCGTAGCTAGGCTAGTTACAACCAGAGGTTAAAGTCTCTAATACCATAGTTACTATGATCTGGTAGCTGCGTACAATGACAGTACTTGATATAATGTGGATGAATATGGTCGATCATATCAACGGTAGACATATCATGGTCAGATCAATATAATTATAATTATATATACATATATCATATATATATATTATCTACCATGTTGTATCCTGTACATTCCTGTACTGTCTATCATTGTCCATTGCCATAATGAATAAACAAATGTTGCACAACTTGCGAACTTTGGACCTATCACGCACCAACGGTCTCTGTGCACCTGCGAGCTGACATGCCCAAGCCTACACGCAGGCCCAATAGCGAATGAAATGGAAAATAGTGAAGTCCATCGAAGTGGTTCACTACATGTTTACGTTTTAATATGTTTTAATCATCCCTAGATCTGCTCTACTGTCATGTCATTGACAAGATTGACAAGATGCGCTTTCTCCCGAAATGGAGTCTCGCAACATCCCAAAATGGCTATCATGAGGATATCTGACAACCATTTCGGGAAAGTTTTAGATTGGGAAAATGATTGGGAACCAGCCGTCACCGTGACCTCCTCCTGAGGGCTGGCGGCTTTCAATTGGCCCTCCCGCATGTCGCCCAAGGAGAAGCCTCCCACCTCAAAGCATCGCGTCTCATGGATGTATCGAATCCATCGACTGTATTATCTACTGCCTATATTGCATATTATATACATACATATAATAATATATATATATATATATATATATATATTAAGTGTATATATATATATATTAAGTATATATATATATACATACGTATATATACAATGTGTATTATAACGTACTATTACAGCAAGAGTAGATCAACCAAATGATGTCATTCTTTCGACTCCCATGATCACCTGCCTGCACACGCTTGACAGCTGCCTCAGTAATTCCAAGTTGCTGCGGGCAAACGCGTACACGCGCTGCTTCAAGACGGTTGTTCAAACAGTAGGGTGACATGGTGGATATGTAGGGTGAACCAGTCGATATTAGAAAGCTGCAAGACAAGCGCTCATGGTCACATCTCGTCACGCGAAGGATGGCAACACTCGTTTCTGATCCAAAAGGTAATATATACCATTCCAAAGGGACACTGGAGCTCTAGATCAGTATGGAAGTGAATAACACTGGCACTGGAAGGATGCATCTCATGCTCTCTGCATAGTGTGCAATGTAATCCTTTGCAGAAATGACATTGGACAGTGGCGGGGAGGAGGCAAGACTGGAAGTGAATAGCAGGGATACATCGGATACATGTTCGCGCTTAAGGCAATGACCACCTTGTAGCCACATCTCTCAAGCATTGCAGGAATCTTTGCCCTGACACGCAAAATGTTGACCATATGTCCTCTTTAGACATCTGGTGGCATCACAACATCTTTTGGTAATAAGTAATAAGGAATCCCTTCTGTTTCCTTTCAAATAAAAATTGTGGAGTGCCCGGCTCTCCTGCCATCGACGCAGCAAACTATGACACGGCTTCGTAGCTCTTGAAGTGGAGAGTCTGGCACCAGGTAGGCCTGGTGCTGCAGGACAGGACAATTCCAAGATTTTTGGCAGTTCCTCTTTTTGACTCTTATGTCATGACCAAAGTTATGACCACAACCCAAGTAGAACTCTCATTCTTGTGATAAATGAATCAAAATTACCATTTTCTCTCCTTAGTGTCAATCGTCTCACTCACTCTGTGCCAGGGTAAAGAAACAAGTTTGCAAATTTGCAAACCTTTCTCGCCCACGTCTGGCACTCTGGCTGGCAACAGACGCGACCCAACACGATTCAATTCGATGCAGCTCGAAGTACCTCCTGCACACGGGCTGAGTAGGTCCTGAGTCAGAAGCAACATCTTGAAAGGGTCCTCTTGTCCCCAGCAAAAGCATTGGATCGGGCAAGTAAATCTATTTAGGTAGACAACAGAAGAAGGCCCCTGGGTGTGATTGTGCTTGATTCTATGAGGTGTTGGCATTCCCTCTCTACACAACCCGCACATGCAGCATCTCGTTGGATTCCAAGGATCTTCTCAAAGCCAGTCACGCCCAAGGTAACACCACGAGCAAGTGCCTCACGACAGGGTTGCCATTTTTCCGTGGTAGCTGGGGATCTCTCGATGTATCAATTTAAAGAGGGAACATACTGGGTGAGTGGCAGATAGTGGCAGGTCATTGCATGAAGAACCTGTTTACATCTTTCACATCTTGATGCTGATCGCCCTTGTGTCAGGTCGTCTGTCACAACTGTGGCTACTGCTTTCCTGACCTTTATCATGTTCCCAGGTTGCGAAGAGTCTCCTCTGCAAAATTCTAACACCTATCAAAGGCTCAAAGTATTTTCTGGCTGGTGCTCTTATGATCAACTTATGATCAATTCCAATCTTCTTTCAGCTCCCAGTCCTGTGCCTCCTGGAGCACAGGGGTATTCACAGTACCCCAAACCTCCACCTCCATCACCGTAACCACCCCTGCGCAACTGAACAGCATGGCCCCATGGCCATGTTGGTCTGGTGATGTCTTGTGATGCCCTATCGACTTCTCCCTCCCAGATCTTTCTGTTCAAGGTCAGAGGAAGATCTTTCGCTGCTAAGTTCCTCTCTTTACGTGCCGCATGCCACAAAAAAAGCAAGCAAGAGACAGAGACACAAAAAGATGAATAATTCAAAGCCCTACTGGAAAAATAAATTGACATAATATTTCTCTAGATCCAGTGGACATCAGTGGACATCAGTGGACATCAGTGGACAATAGAAAAAGCTTCCACTTGGTCAATTTCCACGGAAAGGGCCTCGTCGTACATCTTCCAGCTGCCGGGTGATGAGGCCACTGGGCAGCTCAGGGGTCAGAACACAAATATGCAGAACATGTCGAACAAGTCCCAGCTTTGGGCAATTCCTAAGTTGCTAAATCCATGTCACTGTTTGATATGTTTGATATATTAGATATGTTTGATATGTTTGTTTCTGATAGTTGGCCTGACATGACCTTCATCCGGCATAAGGCAGGCCCTGGACTCGCCTTCGGCTCCACAAAAAGAGTCCGCTCGCATCAGCAGCAAGTTGGCCAATGGGATGGTACAAATCCAGTTCGAACCTCAGAAGCACTTCCCAATGTGCAACTTTGGGAACCAAACTCCATGCATCGCCATGCATCCCTTGTTTGATGCTCGGCTACGGCTAAGTCTGGTTCTCATCGCCAGCAAAGGAGACCACGGACCGCAGGTCCTGCGACAGAAAAGTGTCAAACTGATATACGGCCGGAATCGATAAAACTGGTACAGTGGGCCATCAGGCCTCCATCCCCTTTTTCTTGTTGAGATGGCGCATGCTCGTGACCAAGCCTTTCGGCTTGTAGTACCTCACAAATTGTGCAACAAGGATTGCGACAAAAAGTCAGGCTTTGCCAGCACCAAGCTCTGCAATTGTCTGAGGGGTGTTGAGGTCACATCTTCATAAAGCCCTGTGGTCTGTATAAAAAATCTCCGTACTATGCCGTACTACACACATCCGGCTCCCGCGCACTTCACAAGCAACGGAAGCCTCTCGGGGCAATGCAGTGTTCACTTGCAGATTTGTGCGGTCTAAAGCTGATGCTTCCCAAGTCAATTGGCTCCTGTAGTCTCGGCGTTTCATTGTGGGCCGCAGTCCAGCTTCACCCTGCGCAGGGCAAGCAGATTTGGGTTGCACACAGGTGCAGCGATCATACAAAGTGAAAGTGCTTGGCGCAAATCATTTTGCCTGAAACGGGGCATGTCCCAAAATGCCAGTGTTAATTGCGGAAATGGGATGATGATGTTTTTTTTTGGTTAACCAGTGGATTTGGGGTTCCCGTTTTTGCACAAACCCAAATGGTGGTAAGCAGCTGGGTTCAAAATTCAGAACCAGTGTGCTGGTTCGACATGTTCGACCGGTCGCTACAGCCTAGGTGAGTCTTTCCAAACGTAGCAGTTTTGTGCGCAATAAATGGTGACGCTGCTTCCACGGACTCACTATCGAGTGGCTTTGGGTCCTACGCTGTTTGTGCTGCAGCTTGTGTCAGCAGCATTAAAAGATGCATGCTCAATCCAGGTCAGTGGCGAAGACCAACGATTCCTTCAAAGAAAAGATTATGTGGCCAGATATGACTACTGTCAACGAAGCTGGTTTTTCCACATCTGCAAATCAAGATGAGAATATGTTCTAATTCTGTCCCACATGGTCCGTCAAAATTCCAACCTGGAGATGGTGGCATGCAAAAAATAGCGTGGCCCAAGAAGATCGCAAAGGCGAAGCACAGATAGCCAATGCCGGAGCACTCCAAAGAACATCCAAGGAAAATCTTTCTCTTGACTCTTGACTGCGCAATGCAAGAACTGCCTTTGAACTGAAATCTGTGAGTGCTAGACAAGCTCCGCGGCCAGCTGGTACAAATGTGGTGAAACAGACTGCGGCTCCCTTTCTGCAGGATGGGCCATTTTTCATAAGTATCATTGTTTTTCATCGCTTGACGATGTGAATCATTCAAACACAATGTGCAAATGTCCCATGACTCCCAGCAAGGGATGTTCAAAGCACTCAGAGTGCGAGCTTTTTACATGATTAGTTTCCTACGTACCTCAATCTCAGCCTCGCAGAGACTTACCCTTGGCCTGGCATCGAGAATAAATTCCTTGAAATTTGGAAACGAGAAGAGCTTGAGCATGATCATCAATCACCATGCGGTGCCATGCTGGTACCTGATATGTGCAAAAACAAAAACTTATGCGAACCACATGTCCAAGCAAGCTGATGCCTTGCCCTGTGGTTTGTTCTTATTCTTCCCTTTGGTTTCTTCCACCTGCAAGCGACAATCCCACTCGGAAAATGAAATGACAAATCAAGTATTGGGCATACCGGCATACCAGTACGCTGGCACGCCGCAGTCTGGAAATTCGAAGAAGTTTGCTGCCTTGAATTCGATTACAATAAGCCAAGTTCAACAAGTAATTCATCGGCATTCATGGTCATACATAAGAAATCTAAATAATCTAAATAATAACTAGCAACTAGATGTAACTAGTACCTCCAGATACCTCCAGATATAGGGCCTGGCCCCACCTCCAGCTCGGGATCCTCCATGGAAAGCACCGGCGCCCCATCTTCGGGAAGCTCCTGAAGAGTCAGTGGGTTGACGTGGTCCGGATTCGGGTCAAGTCACTTGGTTGTTGCGTCCAAATTTCCATTCCAGTGGCCAGCGTTTAAGAATATGTTGCGGTTACTCGTTTGTATGAAGTTGTTCTCTCAGAATTCACCGGCACTCGCAAGGAATTCGCTCAAGATGTATGTGTACGAAGCATGGACACTGAAAATACAGTACAGCTTGTATGTGTCTTCTTCACACTTCTTCAGCTAGCCTTCTCTTCCTGCCAGCTTTTGTTGCGTTCCACCCGGGGAGTGTAGAGCCCCTTGTTTCCAAAAGTAAATGCTTCAACACTTCCACCTTCCTCCATTTCTATAGGTAGGTAGGTAGGTAGGTAGACAGATAGACAGATAGACAGATAGACAGATAGACAGATAGACAGACAAACAGATAGATAGATAGATAGATATGTAGGCAGGTAGATAGGTAGATATGTAGATATGTAGGCAGGTAGATAGGTAGATAGGTAGGTAGGCAGGTAGCTAGGTGCCTAGGTGCCTAGGTAGCTAGGTTGCTAGGTAGATGGGTAAATAGGTACATAGGTACATAGTAGATGGGGAGATGGGGAGCTGGGGAGCTGGGTAGGGTAGATGGATTGTAGATGGATTTTAGATGGATACATGGATGGATATATGGATGGATAGATAAGTTGATGGATGGGTGGATAGATGGATGGATGGATAGCCAAATAGATATAGGGATGGGGATAGGGATGGGGATAGAGATGATAGGAACGGAGAGATGAACATGAATATAGGCATGTGTAAATATATACATATACAGATAAAAAGATATAAAGATATAAAGATATATTGCTATAGATATAAATATACACAAAATAATACGTCTATATGACCGAAGGAAGTTTAGAAGTCAAACTTCCGACAATATGGACAGATGAAAAGCAGAGGTGGGAAGAGTCAGAGAAGAGAAGAGAAGAGAAGAGAAGAGAAGAGAAGAAGAAAGAGAAAGTCTCAGAAGAAAGCAGATCCAGGTGCGCGAAAAGGTAGGAAAGTCGCGAAACACTGTGTTTTTCCAATGATTTGAAGCTCCGGAGGGTCGAAAAGTAAACTCGCTAAAGCGGGTGCGGAGCCAGCTGGCCAGATGAGAGATGAAAAATTGCACGCCGTTGTAGCCCGAAGCACATTTCTAAGTCAAAATGTACAAAACACACTTTTGGAAGTTGCACTGTCGAAAAAGTGCACGCCGTTGTGGCGCGAAGCACATTTCGAAGGCAAAATGTTAAAAACACCATATGTTCGCGCCACTTTTGGACGTTGAGATGTCGTTTCGCGTGGCAGGGCAAGGGATTGCGGACTTTGTCAAGAGTGATCAAAACGTGAGGGTTTTGTAGCATTTCCAAAAAGGATGGCAGGCATGGGACATTTGAAGAGGATCTGCAAAGATGCATTTTCTGTGGCAGGCGCAATACAAGAGACATGTTCATCAGAGCTGTTAGGAGGTCCGGGCGCTGATTTCCTGAGAGGGGTTGCATTTTGGAGCCTCTGATCTTCAGGTTTGCTGAGATGATTTTGCGTGACAGGTGCAGCAC
>Ga0126342_10014744_pt1 | contig 13767 bp, 13 predicted proteins | sample Cyp1metagenome_FD_92528 | JGI IMG/M metagenome (GOLD analysis project Ga0126342, IMG submission 92528) | Coral microbial communities from Lord Howe Island, Old Settlement Bay, Australia - Cyphastrea 1 metagenome | ecosystem: Host-associated > Invertebrates > Cnidaria > Coral ...
ATATATGTATATATATATATATATAAATGATATATATATATATATAAATGATATATATATAAATGATATATGTATATATATATAAATGATATATATATATATAAATGATATATATATATTATATATATAAATGATATATATATATATATATACATAAATACATGCCTGAGGTAATGGTGTATGATACAACATGATGTTCTATCACATGTATTTGACACAACATACATACACACAGCATTAAATACATATACATGATATTAGCATATAAGAATGTCCTTTGTATAGATCTTCTCATGTATCGTATATTCGTATATGGATGTATGATAGCTTCATGGGTTCTCCAGTGACATTCCTACTTGAGGAGCGCCGGGTTGTCCACACCACCCGAGAAACTGAAGGTCTGGGGGATTCACTAAGAGAGTGGGCTGAAGAAACCCAAACAGGGAGACAACATACGGTTTATGATACAGCCAGTAGCAATTTATTCAAACAAATGGTTTCCAATTCTAGGAAACAATTTTTGGGACCTACACATGTCATGCTCATCTTGATTAGTAGAAAACGTCGGATTGCTCAATCCATACACCTCACTTGACTGAAGAAACTGATGCAGCTGTGAAGGGCAGAAATTTCGGAAATTGGATGGCTTTGGGTCAGGTTGGATACCAAGAAATTGGATGAAATTGGGTTGAAACAATCTTGACCAAACTCTCAAACTCTTTGGTCGTCAAGAAGGCCTTTCATTTTGACTCAGTTCTCAGCGTCGGTGCCAGGGCCCGGGGAGGATCTGTGCAACGAGGCAGAGAGCGTTTTGCCTCCAGATGTCTGGCATGGCGTTTTCTGGCGCCTGGGCACTGGGAATCAGCAAAATGGCGGGGGCGTTGATCCGGTTGCAACTCCCATGTCTGACCATGAAGACATTCCACCCCTTTTCCAAAATTTTCCAAGACAATATGTGATACTACACCCTCTTTAGGACATGGAACAGCCACCATTGATACTTTTTCCAGGGGCTTCACCAGATATGTCGCAGATTTGCACGAGTGACTGCTTCATAAGCCTAGTAAGTCTCCCATTCCTAGGGTTATCCAATATACACATGGACTATTACCATGGGTATTCACTAAACTCTTTAACACCTTTCCCATCTTTTTTGGGATGTCTCTAACTTCCTGTTGCTTCCGCCTGTTTTTTTTTAAATCTCCGAGGTTCCTGGACTGCGAGAGCTTGCGCCTGGCCAGCTGTTGTCGCAAAGGCTTCAGTGACGCGGAGGCAGGGCGCTCTCAACAAGTGGCACCCCCAAAATCACTGCAAGCCATCCCAAAAGCATTTGGGTATGGGTGGAAATTGTCTACAAAAGAGGCATTGTTTTGTGATGTTTTTTCCTAAAAGACAAGTCCATCTGTGCTACCCGCGGGTCTTAAATTTTGATCAAGACATTCTTCCTGCAGCAGGGAATGCATCACGCCTTCAGCGCGAGGAGTTGTGGACACGACTTCTGCACAGCGACTGGGGAGTGACAGACGCTTGGAGACAGTGGCTGCCATTTTACCTGAGCCGTTGGAATACCCATTGAGCCATTGAACATAACTTTGCTGACTGGTTATTATTGGGGTGATTCCACCTAATTATATATATATATATTGTTGGGGATTATAATAGCCCAACATAAGAATACCTAACCAACCAGTGTGAATGGGATGAAAAAAAAAATATATATAGAAGGGTATTTTTCATGGCTTACTTGCGGTCAGACGGTCAGTCTTTCTTTGGTCAGTTTGAGCCTGAAGTGTTTGAAATCGCACGAAGCACATGCAAGTCCAAATGTACATGCAACTTGCGGCACCTTCATTGACAGAGAGACCTCAAAACGAGTCAAAAAGGAATCGTTTATGATGGCAATTCCATCCTGTGATGATTGTAGATTTCCAAAGCGATCTCCAAGTCGAATCTTGTGAAGATTCTTCTCGAAGTCGTCTGGATCAACCTTCCCATTAGGAGATGCCTGCAGATTTCTGGTCGATTTCGCCGCTGTCACAACAAACAAAAGCACCCGTTGAAGTATTGTACTGCTGTATGGACCATGCACCATGGTAGAAACAGAAGGCATAGGCAGGCTGCATATCTGGGCCTCTGGCCCAGTAGCTTTGACACAAGATTGCTTACAAAGAAGCAGGAGGGTATCCCCTCCCATGATCCAACACAGCAACAGCATCTGAAAAATTGGCGGATCATCTACATATGATGGATGTTCCATCACCCTGTTTGTCTACAAACATACTGCACTCAAATCAGCCCATTCGCAGTGTTGGTGTTTTGACCCGATTGTGTCCATGACCCACGCATGTCAAAATCGGATAATGCCACACAGAAAATGCATGATATGCATTGATATGCATGCTTATCCATCAAGATACCCGAACACAACTTGGTTACTGTGGTCTGAAGCAGTGACCAGTACATATCTTCCAACATGAAAAGAACAGCAGAAACTTCCTAGATCCAGGAACGCTGGCACTTTGAAGCCAATCACAGCTATCCCAAGAATGTCGCGAGGAATTTTGATTAATTCAAGACCTGGCCAAAGATATACAACGGCGTGATTTTCGGATGTTTTTGGTTGGTTTCAACCATCATTTTGGTTTCAACACACATGAAAAAACCAGAGTTTCCTCCTGCTTTTTTGAAGCATGGTTTCCGAAAAAAATCGTGCAGATTTTCCCGAAAGAAAAACATGAAAAAACAACAAAAAACAACCTCTCCTAGGTGACTCTGGGCTCCATGCGTCTGTACCGCCGTTGGCTTCAGCGTTTCCGACAGATGTCATCGACCATGGAGGGACTCAAAGGTGTCATCGGAAAGATGGCGGGTAGCGGCGTAGCCATCGTTGGAGATGTGGTACCATTGGTTGGTTGATGAAAAAAGAGGGGTTTGAAGAAACCCCTTTAACAACAGGTTTCTATGATGATAGATGGTATACGGTTGATGAAAAAAGAGGGGTTTGAAGGTTTACCCCTTTAACAACAGGTATATTTCTATGATGATAGATGGATTATAGATGGTATACCAGCTCCCGGCGCCTCTATTTTTACCAAAAGGACATCATTGGTGGTAACCCCAATAAAACTAAACTAGCGCCTGGGGATGTTTTCAATCGCCATTTCGATGGCAAAAACGAGGATGGCAGGGCCTTGGGGATATGACCAACAGAAAGAGCAATGAAGATTGGGATTCGACCAACTGCCGCTGTGTTTGTCCCACAAAAAAGCATGATACACCCAACAAAACCATTATTTACCATGATTTTCCCCATTCAAATGGCTATTCTAGGGTATCCCCCATTGCCATGCTGAGACAAACCCATATGAGCATGGTGGAAAGCCCAGTTGTTGCTGATATATATCCCAATTTCTTGTTGATTTATACCGTCCCCCAATCAAGTCCGAATTTATTGCTGATTTATAAATGTGTACAATACCTATAATGTGGTGACCCCAAAATTTAAAACCAGACCGATTTTTGTGCACAGGACCCCTACGATTGTGGCTAGACACCATGGTTTTCTATCATTGTTGTCATTCCGAATCCATTTTTTACATGGAAACGTGTATAAATATATACATACACGTACATTTACATACGTATGTATACTGTAATATATATATATATAATTAATCATATATATATATATATATATGTAATATATAACACACACATACACGCACATATAGAATATATATAGAATATATATATATATATATATCAGGTATATATATATATGTACATACATGTATGTAATCTTTCACCATTTTGGTAGATCATAGTCCCATCCTGTGCGGAGGTGGCTGCCTCACAGGGGTCACAGGCTCCCTTTCGAGGAAGCGTCTCTTCGAGGCGTTTTGGAAATTGATCGACACCAGGGATTTTCAACATCGAAAAACGTCAGTTTAGAGGAGGGTAACATATGAAAAAACCCTGGGGGATTCGATTTCTAAGATGATTTCACCAAAGTTTGGTGGGTCTACGAAAAAAAATGGTGATGGTTTCTGTTGCTCTATTGGGGTGCAATATGTTGCAATGCAATTTACAGAAGATTTTCACAACTGTAAGATTTGGTAAATGTTCTCATTGACCAACCACCTGAAACATTTTGGGAACTGTTCCAGGGTCAATGCTTCTAGCACTGGAAAAAATTGGGTACGCTGTTACCTGAATTTAACAGATGCATGCTTACGAGGAAATGGTAATTATGCGCATGTTAACCACCACTTGGTCATCCATTTTCATGACTTACGCATGAAAAGTGGGGATTTCAGGAACCAAGAAAAATGGCCGCCGCTGTCCCTTTCTTTTCAACTAGCCGGGCCCCTTCAAACCAAACCTGAGGCCTGAGAAGATGATAGGGAAAAAGACAAAGGTGAGGTGAACCATATACATATAATATACGTATATATATATACACATAATACATATGGATATATACACATAATACATATGGATGGATTGCTGATCGCTTTGTATGTATGTATATATATATATACATACATTATACTGGTAGTATGAACCAGTAGATACACACGCATATAGATAGATAGATAGATAGATAGATAGATCGATAGATAGATAGATAGATAGATAGAAAGACCTACCAGAACCTTTGCTCCACGAGAACAAGACCATGAGCCTTCTGCAGGAACGTTGGATGAAAACATGGATCAACACGCCAACACACCCAAAAGGAAAATGCGATAAGAGGACAATAAATGTGTTTGGGACAGAAAGGCACTGAGGCTTTCTGAAGTCCAACCCATGGTTGTTATATGGATGTTTAATCATTACTTGCAACTTCATCGGAAAAGGATAAGAATGACTGAATGAAACTAGTAACTACCCTCTGGTAAACTAACATAACTATGGAAAATCACCATTTTTAATGGGAAAACTCACTATAAATGGCCATTTTCAATAGCTATGTTAAATTATCAGAGGGTAGCACATCAATTTCATGCCAATCATACTGTGAAGATTTGAACTGATCCATTCACAAGTTGCAGGTGGCAAAGCTTGACTGGAGGATCGCCCAGTCAGCCAGTATCCCAAGAACCTTCCGAACCCAAAGCTGTAGGTGTTACGCCATGTTATGCATCTTTAACAGCAAGCAGGTTCAATGACAGCCCCGACTACTTCTAAATGGACTCCACAATACAAATCCATCATGTACAGTATATCTGGCAGATCACCATCTTTGTTGGTTTCAAGCCCATATTCTGGCAGGCCACATAGCCATTGTTGTTTGTGACTCACCAGATGGCCCATTCCACCAGAGTTTCTGTGGGACTGGGCAAACATAGATATATAGGTTTTGGAGGTTGAGAGATGTTTGGGTTGCTAAGCAACAAATTCTTATGCACCAGATTCATTGGTGAAGTGGTTTATAAATATTTAGATACACACATCTCTCCACATATCTATGTATCTATATTTATATTTATACGCAGTGTACACATATACATATATATATATATGTACATACACACGTCCACACTTGTGGATAAAGTGGCGCAAAACGCAGGCCCTGGAAAGCCTTGTGGAGCTTGGCCTGGTGAGGGACCGGCCTGCAACCAACCCATTGAAGCGAACAACTGTTTTTTTTTTTTAATTTTAATCATAACATGTTATAATATGTAAATCATATGTAAATCATATGTAAATCATATGTAAATAATATGTAAATAATATGTAAATAATATGTAAATAATATGTAAATAATATGTAAATAATACGTACATAATATGTAAATAATATGTAAATAACATATCATATATATATATGTATCTGTAAGTATATCAGTGTGAGAATTCTAAGAAAGAATCGGAAGAACATTTTGTCGTTTGGATGCTTTTGGTATGGTGACCATAGATCTTTTGTACCTTTGTCGGACTTGCAAAAAGCTGGGCTTTTAAGCCTTTGCCATATAATTGGCAGATGATTAGCAAACATTGGGGAGATTGAATGATTAATCCAGCAAATTGGGGGTAAACCAAGTGGTGAATGGTAGGTGATGGTCAATGTTTTCAGCTATCAATGGAGAATATGTATCTCTATATATATACACATATGTATGCATAAAAAGAAATCAATCCCAGTCAACCATTTTTTTCAAACTTGCAAAGTATCTACGATTGGTCGTTAAATGAGGGCCCCTTGGTTAGTTTAATTTACTCTGTATGGGGGTTCCCTTTTTCCTACAGTTTGTCTTTCTTTTGGGATGAAATGAATATCCCAATGAATCAATCAGTCAGGGTTTCGTTATCCGATGTTGACATTACAAAGTGGCTAGAAGGTTCCAGTTTCAGGATAGGCAAAAAAATGGTTCCCAGCCTAGAGTTTTGTGTGCAGGATGATGTGTGCAAAAGACTGACTGCACCAAGGGCATAGTTTTGGGTTTAGTTTCTTTTTCCAAAATCTGGGGGTGGGTCCAATTTATGGTTCTTGCGAAAATTGGACTGTTCAGTGCTAAGCAACGTATGGGTTTGTAGACTATAGACCTGAATTTTCCGCCGTTTTTTTTCCCCGCCGCTTCTTGGTTCAAGTACGAGATGCTTCCACTGTAACCCCTCGTGTGCGACGAGGGGCGTCCAGCTTGGCGTTTCTGGATGGACAAGCTCACGAAATTTGTGAAAGAGCAATCTCTTCAGAGACTTCTTCTGTGTCGGGATGTGAGGTGGGACGCTGAGGCAACTGGTCCCGGACCACTTCATCCCTGTAAGGAGTTATCGTGTATCATATGTAGTGGAATTGCTGGACATTCAATGGTCATTTCAGGAACCGATTGATTGGAGGTACCTACCATATATAAGGCCTATGTAAGGCCTATGTAAGGGGATATCCCCCTAAAATATGGCCTTATATGGTGCAGTACCTCCATTTTAGGATCCTGGAATTCCCATTCATATCCAATCATTACTTCAGGTGTCATCCAGTCCTCGTATCATCAGCAAGGAGCACTATACTCAACCATCTACTGGTGCAACCCCAGATGGATTTCGCAGACTAACCCACCAGAATTACACAATACCACATATTGCTTGTTGTCATTCCCACACACACACACAATCCCAATGTGGTTTCCCTTCCTTTGGTGAGTTCTACTCCCAAGTTGCAGGCTTTCAAACCGGTTCCATCCACACATTCGCAAAAACAAGATCAAGCTTCGTATCCATAGAATGATTGAATTACCTCTACATTGAAAAATTAATTGGTATCCAAACTAGTTAAATATCAAACTACAATTCCATATACATTGATCAATTTCTAACAAGATACCCTCTGGTAATTTAACGTAGCTATTGAAAATGGCCCATTTATAGTGGATTTTCCCATAAAAAAATGGTGATTTTCCATAGCTATGTGAGTTTACCAGAGGGTACTTTTTTTTTCCCTCGCGGTATTTGTGTGTTTCATATGAAGCCGTTGGTCAGCCGTTGGTACTGACTGTAAGCCGCCATCGCCCAAGGAGATCTGAACGTTCTGCGCGGGTGGAAGAGCAAGTCCAATGGCTCATCGATTTGGGGAGCCGAGGTGCTGGACCAGCGGTGGACACAGAAGTGGTATATTCATCTCTATCTCTCTCTCTCTATATGTATATGTATATATATATGTATATGTATATATGTATATATGTATATATGTATATATATATATACACATATTGTAGATGCTCACCCCCCCACCAGGGCCTAGCTTTTTTCCTATGACATTGACTGTTTCATTGCGAGGTCAACCATCTGCTATCTGCTATCTGCAAAAAAAGGGCAAAACAAAAAACCAAAAAACAACCAATGCATTGGAGAGCCTTCTCCCCTTCCCCCATCCCAAAGTAGGTCTCCCAAAACTTTTTTTTTTGTTTTTTTTTTCGGTTTTGTTCAAGGATTTGATCCCTAGAATTAATCCAGATTAATCCAAGCCAAATCTGATTCATCTGGCCTCTAAGGCATCATGTGTCTATCAAATGCATCCTTCACACACCAGAATCAAAAAAGTATTGTATGCTAAACATGCGCAGGTATTCCTTGGGGATGTGCAATTTTCCTTTTAGGTGTGAGGCCTCTGGGAATGTACAATTCTCCTTGTGGTGAGTGAAGCCTTCCCTTCAAATAAATAGTGTTCCTGTCCAAATAGAGGGCAGCTGGGTTTCTTTGCAAGGAGTGTTGCATATGTTCAAAGAAATGGCGTTACCTTCGAACATAAAGGACGGCTGAGCTTCTTTGAGAGGAGTACTACACTGCATATTCTGAAACAATATTGTTTCTGTTGTTTAACAAGGTTGCAGCTTTAGGTTAAGTATTCAATCTTTGAAGAATACAGCATTTGTTGGAGGGAATGTTACCATGATAAAGAAAGAAAACAGGAATGCCGCACTTTAAAACACAATACACTTTGTAGGGACTGTTTTGTTTTCAAAAAAAGGATTCCAACCTTCATAAGGAGATTTCTTGAAAAAAACTGTGCTAGCTCAAAGGCAACCACCAGCTTATGAATGACAACACCTTTTTTTGGTTGAAGGGGATGCTGCATATTTGCAATGAAGACTACACTTTTACAAATCTCATTTATTCAAAGCATTGTTTGCTTGCAATTTAGCAAAGGTACACACTTAACAAACTACATAATACTCTTTGGGGAGTGAGAGCAACTGAAAGAAGAGTTGCATTGTTTGCAGTTTTGCCCTCAGCTCAACATGCTGCATTTTCTTTGATCAACTGCTGCGCTGTGTCGCTCAAGACGCATTCAACATTGTATGTACTTCCACCATTAACTAGAATATACTTCAAGGGACGCGATATTTTTGAGAATTTCTGAGTTTTCTTCCTGTATCCCTTGGAAATCTAGCGGGGCTATTTGGTCATATTGTGATGAGATGTTCACAAAGAGGAAACCTGATCCAGAGAAAAACAAAAAAACACTTTCATGTGCAAAATGGATTACTTCATGACAATGGTCGATATAGGTTCCAAAATGTATATAGCCAAATCCAAGAAGAAAACACACCTTGGAAAGCAACATACCTCCAGTAGAATGCTTCGACAGAAAATGCAATATTGCAGTGGAGAAGTTCAAGTCATGTACTTCCCAGGCAGCATATTTATCATTTCTTTTGTGTGGCAAATTTGATTTACAACTAGAAATATATTGTTTTTAAGTCTTCCCAGAAGACACTATTCTAGTGTTTCCATGTGATTGTGTTGCAGTACTACATCCTAATGAAAGAAGTGAAGCATCTTTTGAACAACATAACCCTAATTCACCCTCGGAATCTTAGGATGTGGAGTAACCAGGTGGCAATTGAGGAACGGACAATAAAATAAATGTTTTTTCTGCTGCAAATACCACGAAAAAAAGCTCAAGGTAGGCCCTGGTGGGGGGGTGACCGTATATATATATATATACATACATACATACATACATACATACATACATACATATGTACTATATCTATGATATATATATATATATGTATATATACATACATATGTACTATATCTATGATATATATATATGGAAGGAGTGTTAACAATGACCATATAAATATATTTATGAACCACCTGCACATCCAAGTGGTCAGTTTACAATTGCAGCATGTAATTATAGATAGTTTGATTAAACATCATGGAGCTATTGACCATTATTTCCCTAAGTTCTATCAATGGAACATTCACGAATCAATCATGGAACTATTGATTATTCATAGTTCCTATGACAGTTCCTAAGTTCTATGCATTCCCGTCATAAAAACACTGTGGCCGCAACCCAACCAGAAGAAAAGCTAACCAGAACAAACACTTTGGGGCTATTGTTTGGTAAGTCCTTTGGGGTGAATCCTACCCCGAAAAATGGGGGGTTTGTTCATACACGTTTCCTCATCTTATGGTAGGTTTGATACAACAGATGGCATGTGACATATGATATTATGGTAGGTTGATTCACATTTGATGGTTCCCAATAAAATAACTACAGTACATATGACACATGAATACATACATGATTCGTCCAATTCCCCTTAAAAAGAGAAGCGTGAAAACATCAACCCCTTCCGCAGGTGAGAAGACGGCGGCGGATTTCGGCCTTGCATCGAATGTGGTATCTGGGTTTGGAGGTTTGATGGGGATGAGTTAAGGTTACCACATCTTCCCAGCAAAAATCGGGATACCCTCTGATACCCTCTGATACCCTCTGGTAAACTAACATAGCTATGGAAAATCACCATTTTTGATAGGGAAAGCACCTATAAATGGTCATTTCCAGTAGCTATGTTAAATTACCAGAGGGTGAGGTTGGTACCCCTCTGAATAACCTGGGGAAAACTGATAGGTGAAGATTCGTCTGTACCATTTTGAGGATGTTGCCTTGGAATGCTGGCGTTTGAAAGCCGTAAATCTCAGTGGTCCAACTGAACAATGGCTGGTTCATGGTTGGTTACCCTCCAGTAGGCTATGAATGTTTAGATGAATTCTAGGAAAATGGTGATTTTCCATAGCTATGTTCGTTTGCTGGTAATGCCTTGGGACTGCTTCTTATTCTTTCCATTTCTTTCCCAATCCCAAGCCATTCCTGAGCTATTGGGTTTCACTTGGGAAGCAGTGACGGACCATGAACTGGGCATAGCCATAGCCACATTCCATACATTCCATCCCTTCATTGCTTGTTATATCACAATTGAGCAGGGTTCAAGACTACCGTAGGTTGATGATTACCCTCTGGTAAACTAACATAGCTATGGAAAATGGTCATTTATAGTGGATTTTCCCATGAAACATGGTGATTTTCCATAGCTATGTTAGTTTACCAGAGGGTACATGAGATTGGGGAAATGATCATAATCCATGAGTTGGGCATCCCGTTCTCAACCAGCGCGAAGGGACGACTTCTGATGGCAAGTCGCAAGTCGCAAGTCGCCAAGGCAAATTTGGCCAGGGATCACAACGAGGAGGTGGCTGCAGCTGCCATCCGCGCGCTCGGGGACTTTGGAAAGGAAGGCGGGAGAGGCCAAAAATGGAATGTTTGTAGTTGGGATTCACCAGCAAACTTGGGAGAATCGAGATGGGATTTGCTCAACTTAAATGGGGATAGTCTATAGTTATATGTATATATATAGACTATCCCCATTATTTGATATCATTATGATGGGGATAGCATTATTAGTTATAAAGTCATTATATAGTTATATATAGTTATATATAGTTATCGCCTGGGGATATCTATATAATAATGACTGATGTGTTTGATATCAGGCTCTGTTGAATTTTCAATGGGGGAATCATGGAGAGTCCTGCATGGAAGGGCCTAAAAAATGAGGCCTTGGAATGCCATGGAAGATGATTATGATATATTATGATTGTGTTTATGATGACTATGATGACTATGATTATGTTGATTATGTTGATTGTGATTATGGCAACGAGCACATTTTGAACCTCCATGACTCGACATGCTGCATGGGAGCATCTTGGTAATTTTTTGACGATTAACATCCCAAACTACCAGCTATCTTTGTGTGAAAACCATGGTACGCTGCGGGGCTGACCCATACTCCTATGATGGGTTGTACATCGATTAGCACATGTGGGGATAGTAAGCAACCAAGAATGGAATAAGACCATGAAACATCAAATCGGGTATTACAAGCCAACCATGTTTTTTGAACACGTCATTCCCTTGGATGAATAGTGGAATATCATTCATCTCTTCATCTCAAATCTACCCTCTGGTAATTTAACATAGCTATTGAAAATGGCTATTTATAGTGGATTTACCTATTCAAAATAGTGATTTTCCATAGTTATGTTAGTTTACCAGAGGGTAATCCTTCTGATATCAACTAGCGCACAGAGACCCTGGTGGAATGTACTTGATCGATCTAATTTTTTGCGCCCGGGTCATTGGCGGTAAGTAAGATCCAAATGATAACTGGATATTGCCATACTGATTGGGATTGATAGCCACAATGAAATGGACTGATCCGAACATATAAACATGTACTATACTATTGTGGTTATATTATCCAATAGAAATGATATGCAATGAAATTCATATTCATACTTTGATATGATCACCGTATATCACCATCATATCAATGAAGCCAGCTAGTATCAGTCAAACCATGACCTTTGTTTCCATGAAACACACAGCAAGAATTCAACAATATAACTTATATAACCATAAAACATCATAAAACACCCAGCAGGAATCACATCTTGTTGGAACCATATGAGCCATATGTATCCATATGTTTACCCTCTGGTAATTTAACATAGCTATGGAAAATCACCATTTTTAATGGGTAAATCCACTATTTCTATAGCCATTTTCAATAGCTATGTCAGCCATTACCAGAGGGTAATATGTTTTTGGTGCAAGAAAAACAGATTTTGGTGTCGCTCTAGGCGCCAAGCACATGAGCGCCGTGGCCAGTGGACTGAATCGCAGTGGCGAGGTTTGTGTGGCGGCTGTGACTCGGCGCCGGGAATGACACCTGGAAAATGATGGAAAACTGCTGTGGAAACGGTGGAAACAAGGCGGTTTGCCATGGTGGAAACTGGTTGAAATTTATGGAAGATGTCTTGCCATCTACTGAAATGGTGAAAAACTCGAGATTTGGTGGCCATTTCATGGACCGAGTGGCACGAGTGGATGATCTAAAGGCAACACTAGCGCCACTTGTCGTTTTTGAAATGAGTGTGATGCCCAAAGAAGTTGTGTCCCCATTCTTCATGATTTACCCTCTGGTAATTTAACATAGCTATTGAACATGGCCATAGAAATAGTTGATATTCGCATTAAACATGGTGATTTCCCATAGTTTTTTGTATGTTTACCAGAGGGTAAGTTGCCAGAGGGCAATCTTGTCATGTTTGTTGTGATCTCCCAACTGATGAAAGTTTGCTGTGGGTCTCCAGTCTCCAATCTTGAATGGCGTGGCGCCAAGAATGCAACATGTTTGAACGTTCCATCCATATCTTGGTTTCTTCCCCCAGTGATGCTGAATTTCCCCATGATTCCTGCTTCAATCAATGTTTTCTGAACTTAATCCACCACTTTTTGACTGGTGACGCTCTGCAAGCTTCGTTTTTTTTTCCCCCAGTTTTCGCATTGTTTCTTCCCTCTCCTTTGGTTTCCTCTTAAAGCACTATTCTGCAAAATATGTGGTCCAACTACATATCATCCGAGAATTGTTTCGAGGGACAATTTGCAGTGCGTACTCAAGCATGGGTTTTGTCTAATTTTCTGCCACCCCCTGAAACTTTCCCTTGGGTGCATCCCAGTTAGTAAGTGGGTCAGAAGCCTTATACAAACCACTAATCTAACTGGGGATCTTCCATGTATAACTGGGTTGTGTTTACTATCCACATACTATCCACTAGTTGTGGGACACATATCCGGAATCCATGATTTCATGGTTGAATCATGTTGAATCCCCATTTTCCTCCAATGTTTTGTTGGTCAAATCCAATTGTTTCTGGGTTAAAATCATCAACAAAAGCAGTTTTCATCAATATTGCAGTTCATTCTTCATGGAAGCTTATATCATAAGATCCCAATCTTTAACATAGACCCGGGCAAGCCGGCGGCGGAAGTTTCCCGAAAATAAATGACCTATAGTTCAAAGACACCCTGTCCCGACCGTGTCCTTCCCTCGACAACCGTTTGATTTTTTCAGCGAGAGACGAAGCAAAGTCTTCACACTCCACACTTCACACTGCACTCTTC
>Ga0126342_10014745_pt1 | contig 13767 bp, 9 predicted proteins | sample Cyp1metagenome_FD_92528 | JGI IMG/M metagenome (GOLD analysis project Ga0126342, IMG submission 92528) | Coral microbial communities from Lord Howe Island, Old Settlement Bay, Australia - Cyphastrea 1 metagenome | ecosystem: Host-associated > Invertebrates > Cnidaria > Coral ...
ACGACGAGGACGACAAGGATGACAAGGAGGACGAGGAGGACGAGGAGGAGAGGAGGAGGAGGAGGAGGACGAGGCAGGAGGAGGCAACTGACATAAAATCTAACAACCCTCACCTGGCAGGTGAGGAAAAACAACATGTATTTGTATCATGTTGTATCTGTAAAGAAAACAACATGTATTTCAAACAAAATAAAGAAAACCAATGTTGCGGCTTGTCAAACTATCCCCAGATCTAGTTGGAACTACTTCAGCCTCCATCCTGGCTTACTTGCTCGTGGCAGCAAAGAAATTCATTGTATCAATGCCAAAAAAACACAGATTGTTTTGGCAGGTTGATATGTACAGATCATGACTCATAGCCCTGAAAATTGAAAAACAAAATGTACAGAACCACAAAATACAAAAACTCTTTTGAGGCATTTAGGATTAACCTTGGGTTCATATTTCGGTAGAAGCTAGCTACTTCAAAATATTATTGGGCAATGTTCCTTGATCCGGCACTCAGAAGTGAAACGACTTTTGCACGGGTCCAACTGAGGCAAGTGTATAGGGCAGCTCGGCTAGCATGCAGGAAAGCTCCAGGGCTGCAGGTTTGAGGTTCCCTGAAGCCTAATTTCTAAGAACTGGATGGTGGGATAAGTTACAGGAGACCCCTATAGACTGTAATGATATGTTATTTCATGGAAAAAAAAACATTGTGTCCTAACCCTTTGATAGTTAGTCATTGTTGAAGTTGAACACAGCGCCAAGTTAAGACTCTTGGCAGGTGCATGACTGTGATACCATCCATCATCCATGTCTGAAAATCTCAAGGCCGTGATTAAGTAGTCCTGCAATTAGCCCAACTGAATAATGCATGTATAGGATTGTATAGGGATATACGGAAATGTGATCAAAATGACACAAGCTCCAATATGGATGGTGTCATAGTCATAGTGAACATATCCAATGCTGATCAATTGTGTGTGTGTCGTCATTTGACCTGCACAGAGCCATATTATCGCGTATGTCATATATGATCACAAAACAACATAAATCCTTTGATTTAAGTATAACTCAAAAGCTCTGACACCATATTTTTGGGGGGGGGTTCATTCACCCAAAAAAATCCCAGCTATGACCATTTGTTTCGGCGCCTTGCCGCAGCCAAGGCAATCCTTTTCCTTTCATGGCGTGACAGACACAGGTCGCAAGGAGCACACTGGTGGGGCACCTCGGCGGCACTAAGATTCGCCAAGGCCGGAGGCGAGGCTCAAAATAAGGTCAGCACCGGGAGGGGATGCGTCAACATATTATACTGTAACATGGTTCATGACTCTGACATATGTATATATATATATGTACATATGTATACATGCTCCAGGTATGGAATACTTACCTACATGTGGCTCAATTTTTGGGTATACCCTCCGGTAATCAAACATGGCTAGCTGGAGAATCCGCGCACGATGGTGGCTTGTAGCTGGGAAAGTCCTTGTTCGCTTCATTTGGATGATCACAGCCAGACAGTTGATAGCCAACGAAAGGGCAGCATTAATGAGGAGAATGGTGATAACCCCATGGTTTCGGGATACTCTATGCTCAGACACTAATATTTTATATGATTGTAATTTTTTATATATATATGTATATATATATATATGTGATATGTATTGGTATGTAATGTGTATATATATATATGCATATGTATAATGAATATACATATATATACACACATATAAACCTGAAATTTGGGTTGGTTCAGTGATACGAGCCCGCAAGCGACTAGAGATGGATGATTGCCTGGAGTTGATTGTGCCTTTTAACTATTAGCTCATGGGGTTCCGCTTATAAATGGCATGCAGTCCATCATTGCAGGGGCAGATTCAGCCTTGCAAGGAAAATGCCCTGGGGGTGTTGCAAGAGTGGCGATTCATGGTGATCCCGACTTCTACGTAAGTGGAACGAAGCGATTGTGGCACTGTTGTCATCACCCCAACTAAGATTGACCCTGAGAACATGACTTTCTAGGGGAATGTAGTCTTCCAACCCCCGTCTCATGGCCGGGTTTGGAGCAGATGGGTTAGGAAAAAACTTGAGCCATGAAAATACACCCCAATCCTATCTCATGAAGAAATACTAGTTGGCTGGATAGGTTTCCCTAATATGGTCATACCCCTCACAATAAGCAATCAAAACGGCTAACTTGGAATTTCTTAATACAATAATATAATATAGTATGGTATAATATAAAATAACATAACATAATATAATATAATATGATATGATATAATATAACTAAATTAATGTAATATAATATAGTATGATATGATATAATATAATATATGAGAATGCAATTCCCCTTCCTAATGGTTATATATGGTTATATATATATATGGTACCATATTTCTTATTATGCAATGCCCTATAACAACCAATCAAAAAGGCTGCACCCAGGACAGATTGGAGCTGCTGGGTGACTACCTCGAGGCACACTTCACACGTTTCACATGTTGGTAGGCAGCTTCCATGGTGCTTTATGGGTAGCCATTTTCCAATGATGCTTCTGATGATGCCAACCAATGATGGGTTGATCTTTTGGGTCATCTTCCATGGATAATTCTCCAAATTCCATGGAAAGTCTCAAGAGATATCTGGTTGGTGGGTTCAAACAGTGTTTATTTTCCGTCCTATGTGGGATAATCCTGAACCAATTGACCTCATATTTTTCAAGATGGTTAAAACCACCAACCAGATATTGTCAACACTTGTACAGGTGGATTTACAGTTTTCCTTTTTTTGTTTTTTCAAGATTCTCATGTTTCATTGGCCGAACCCCATGGTTGTTCCGAAGATGTGTTTTTTGGGATGGGTCAAAACCTACGTATCATTGCCATATTTGGGGTAAACATCCATGAGGCATCTATTTATTTCAGGGTACCTAGGGTACCGCAGTACCAGGGTTTGGACTCATAGCCATATCTCAACCGCACTCACCGCAGCTTACCAGTTCTGTCGTGCAGGAGTACAGTCAGCGGATTCCAAGAGATCAGTATCTCGATGAGACAGTGAGGCACTGCCACTATGAAGGTCATGTTGTAAAAGAGTTTTATTGTGACATTAAGTCTCTATACATATATGAGTTGATGGTCTAGAATTATCATTATTACGTATTATATTATACTATTCATTACATTACTGATATTATATGATACTATTGTTATTATTTCAGTTTTATGTATCCAATATGCTTCGGTATCACATTGTTCTATAGTTGTCAGAGACAAGATATTTAAAAATGGTTTGATGTTTTAACCCTGTGCACCAAACATGGAACATCATCGAAACTGCAATTCAAAGCAAACCATTCCGAACCATTGAAACAAAACATTGACATCTGTGTGAATGAGAACGATGTCACGGCGATGTCATTGGAATGATGATATGACAGATTGGGGTATCCCAGGCCGGACTTTGCAGGTGAATGACCAGTTTTTTGCTTGTCTATCTGGGATTTACCATTTGTTTATAGATAATCGGGTAGTAAATCCATGGTAAATCTATTAATCCTTCGACAAGCATTATTTATTAATCCATGACTGTTCCGATAATCCTTGGATTTATTCTTGCGCTAGAGACATCGGTGAACTCCAACCGTAAATCATGGCCGACTCTCCTAAGGCATCTCCGCATTCTCGCGCGGAAACTCAGCATCCCTGGGAGTGTGTCCCAGAAATCCACCAAATGAGTGGCTTCCAGATGGTTCAAACACGACGTGTAAATACATACAATACATACACATCTAAATAAATATATATATATATATACAGACACAGTTTCTGAGATTTTGCTCAATCAATAGTTAAAACCAAGCCACTATAGTGAGGTTTTAGTGGACTGATGGTTTGGGAACCAGGAATGGATGTCATCAACCGATCAACCACGGTTTAATTTGTGGATTTTGGTAATGGTTGTTTGGGATCTTGAGGAAATCCTATATTTAGTGATAATCCCTTTCAAGTCTGGGTTGTTGCTGAAACCACGTCCAGAACCACCAGAATTGATTCACATCATCTAAGCCCAACCCAAACTGTCAGTTCACCATTGGATCACATCATCCCACCATTCCAAACTAGCACTTACACATTGATTCACATCCAAAACACCAACCCAAAGCATCCCACACAATTAAATAATTTGTTCACATCACCCATATTTTACCATCCTCGCCATTGTTGAGGTCCTCGACGATTTCTTCTTGTGCCCCATGGAATCTTGGCAGGGCATGTGACCAAAACCTGCTGCTGTTTTGTTGGGCTTTATCATGGCTATTCTCAGGTAGCCATGGAAAAGGGGCAAGTTTCATAGGGAAATCAGCAGAGGATATATCCGTGTACCGGGATTGAATGCTTTTAAAAGCCAGCGGTTTATCTGACTTGGACCGGTTCCGGGCAGGACAGAAGGTGTTCAAGTACTAACACGGAACCAAGGTGTTATTTGGATTTATTTGGCAGATCAATGACACAGGTGGATACTTCTGGCAAGAGTTACTAGTCATTTTGACTCGGTACCCCATGGCTTTTGGAGGCTCTAAACAGACAAAGCACACAAGGTTCCAAAGTATTACTGTAGTCCAGGATTTGACAAAGCCTAGAAGTGTCCATGACTCAGGCGCAGGTGTGGTTAAAGATGATTCAGGATGTTGTTTTTCTTGTTTGTGGGGGAAGCTATCCAAAATAGTATTGATTCCGGTTTGTGTTCTAGCACCTAGCATCTAATGAAATATTAAGTAAATATATATATGTATATATGTATATGTGTATGTATGTATGTGAAATATATTTTGTAATTACAATACATATGATGATAATACCAATATTATTAAATAGCAACAATAGTGAAAATTGTATTAATGATAAAGGTAGCAAAAACAACATACGTATATATTAGTGTATATATATACAGATATATACAAATGTACCGGTATGTACAAGATTACCAGATTTAATTTGTCTTACCACCCTGGCCAAGGGCTGGACCGTTGGAGAAAAGTTGGTCCAGACTCAGGAGGATGGGACGCCGGATCGCTTGAGGGTTGGTTTGTTGGAGAGCTTTTGTCCGTTTGGACCGGAAAGTTTGTTTAATCCATGTGGAAAGTGTCTATCCATTTTTGTTAGGACTTCGGTTCTTTTTTGGACCTGAAAGGCTGCAACCTGGTGTAGACCGGACAGTATCAAACCACAAAAAAGTGCCCTGTTATCGAGTACCCCAGGTCGGTACCCCAAGTGATCATGGACTCCCCAGGGATGGCTTAAGGATCTATATTTCTTGTTGGTTTGGAACATGTTTCACCGAATTAGATGATGGGAAAATTTACAGGAAACCCCTATACTAGATTATAGGAAACCCATGGTTTCCTATAGATTTTCCCCTAAACCAATCCATTGTTTTTTTTTCATCCCAAACCACCAACTAGCGAACTCATATTTTTCAGATCCTTGACCAAACAACAACATGGTTATATATATATTTATATTTACTGGTTGGTGGTTTGGAACATTTTTCCATATATTTGGGAATGTCATCATCCCAACTGACGAACTCCATCATTTTTCAGAGGGGTAGGTCAACCACAAACCAGTATATAACAAGATCACCCTCTGGTAAATTAACACTTTGACCCTGAACAGTTCGACCACTTTTTAATGGACACTAATCTTCCGACACATATCTGCCAGGGTCTATGTTAATTCGCTGGAGGGTATCATATAATATCCCATTCTCCGATGGGTCATTCTCCATCATGGCGGCTTGGTGAAACCCTCCAAGCTCGAGAAAAGGCTGCCTGGAAAAGTTTAAGAAAAGGATACCATCGGATACCCACTAAAGTGATATAAACTGATCATGTCTCATAAGTTGGTATTAGACCACCCAATTTGGAGGTCTATATCCAATAGTTGGCTGTTTGAATCGGGTTGAATTTCCATTGTTGGATTGAGCCATCTATTTTATGAAACTAGCCACAACCAAAAAAAAACTCATCCAAGAATCTGGAGCATGGCTATCAGGGCCACAGCCATTTGAATTATTTGAGACTTGTCAGGAGATGAACGATTATATCAAGTCTCGAGCGAAAAACCCCCCTTTTGTGCAGGTGAAAATTGCGCCTTGGTGATGGTCGGTGGGAACATCCTAATGTTTATGGGAGAATCATCTACAAAAAAAGGAGAAACATGAGCAATTCATAGCAATTCTACACAATGCTACATTGCTATGTGGGGCTAATTCAATGGTGAACTGAAGTACTTTGGCACTGGTTTGCTATGAGCTGTGTCCCATGGACAAGTTCCTACTCGTATAGATAATTATACTGTAGATAACTGTAGATATTGATATATTATACAAGTGTCGGACTACCATAGAATATCATATAAATATATAAATTAATTGTTAATAATGAATTATATCATGTTTACCTTAATATCATGTGTACTGTAACTATCATATGCTATGACCGAGACTCCGTTTCCTGTCTCCATTTGATCGGTCATCCAGTCCCTAAGGTCTACACCTACGATGAGTGGACGATGCGACTGGGAAAGCTTCACGCCAGCATCGGACTTCAGCGACTTGGGTTTTGCGATGGCACTGGTGAATGCGGCCTGGGTGGCCATCCCCAAGTTGAGGTTTATGACATTTGGTATAGCCGCATAGCCGTAGACATGGGATGATATGAAGCCCCAAATGATTGGTGAATGGGATGGCTTCTTACTGGGTTTATCACATGATTCACATGATTGAATATTATAATGAACACCAAAACATGGAGAGCTCATCATCAAAGATGTGGGCTTCACCAACCAAGGCTTTTTCGGTGAGCTGGTGAGTAAAGGCTTAACATATACTTGGACTTATGCCATTTGATACCCCAGATTCCCCCACGGTCAATGGATCCTAACGCAAAACCTTGTCGCCCATCAAAGTCCACCCTTCCTTCTTGAGGATGAGCATGTATGTCGATGCAATGAACTTTCTGCAAGATAAGGCGCGGTTGCGACCCTAGGGTCGCGCAGACGAAGAAAGCAGAGGGATCCATCAGTGCCCAACTGCAGATTGCAGATTCTTCTGGGATACAGTCAGTGAAGTAAGTCCATGTTCGGCTTATTGTTGTCTAGAGTCATTGCATATTTTAAATTAGGTGCATGGATTGCCGTGGGGAGCATTTCAAGGCATTTGATAGATCTACGGTAACGATATGTAAATATGTGGAGGGCGGGCCAGACCGCGAGGCCCCGGAGGTAGTATGAAATACCAGGTCGTATATTTAAATGTAGTTGCCGTATGTTTAAATGACTTGGATTCCGTATGTTTAAATGACCGGGCGGGCCAAGGAAAACTTTCCCGGAGGTAGTCTAAAATACCTGTTCGTATATTAAAAAATCCGTATATTTAAATGTAGTTACCGTAGAGTTCCAGATATTCTGAATCGAATGGTTCTCCAAATTGCAATCCTATTAGTTCTTGATAGTTCTTGTTTCGTTTTTCTTTGGTGAGTCTAGTTTTAGTGTTTCCTATGTTTTTGTTTCGCCTTTTAGTTCAACATTACATGATATTACATGTGTTTCACCAAAAAAGGTTTTCATAGGCGTTTGACATCCTCGCCGCCTGTTTTTTGGAGGAGGCTCAACCTGAGCTCCAAGTGCCTGAGACGAGGAGCCTCCAGTTGTTACACTTGGTGGTGATGTTCAATAGCTATGTTAAGCCAGGGAGTAACGCCAACAAAAATATAAGTTGGGGCAATGTCCAATTATTAAGTGAGGGCTGAGGGGAACTAAGCCAGTTACGATTCCTGGGGTGAACCACCAAGTGTGCAAACTCAGAAAAGGTCATCACTATGTTTCCGAAAAGAAATGGGTTCTGCAAAACACATCAATGTTTGATATTTTGTGATGGCTATTTTTTGTAGAAAGGTGGCAAGGGACATCAGTTTTTCAACATGCTTTGGATATTCAGCAAGATGTTCAACAGTGAAATCAGTAAGTCAGACTGTTCGTCTCATTCGTCCAACATGTGTACATTGTGTGTCACCTTGCATTCCCTACCCTAACAGACCCTCAACAGAGATCAAAGACTGAGTCTCTCGGTGGCTTACCTCGGTTGATTTTAAAGCCCTTCACTTACAATTTTGGTTGATGATTTTTTTGTTGATGCTACCCAGGGTGATGGTCCTCAATACCTTTCTCTAGCTTTGTGGTCAGCAATAGAATATTATTAATATATTATATACTTAATATGATTATTAATTATTACTCTATGATTATTATTACTATTATTATTACTATAGCTATTTTTACTCTTACGATTATTCTACACAATAATACACTTTTAGGGGGATGAAGATCATTGAAGATCCATCTACATCACTCCAGGAGCGCCTTGCTGCTGAAATCTACCGAGGTCCTTCCCATCCAAACAAGGTCCGGAATGGGAAGCCAACAACTTAACGAAGACACTTGTTCTTTGACCATATGATAACGGGATATTACACGTATATGTATATTATGTATGTATGTGTATACATACATATATACATATTATGTATATATATATATATATATATATTATACTGTATACATATATGGATGATTCCTAGAATGGGGTACCCCCAAATGGATGGTTAATAAAGACAATTCCATTAAAATGGATGGTTGCGGGGTACCCCCATTTTAGGAAACATCCATATATATACAAAAGAGGTGCAGCGTTGTTATCTTTTCTTGCCGGGGTGGTGAAACATGACCGGGCTTGGATGAAGGGGTTTCATCCACCCAAAGCTGCTTGAAAAATCATGACCCGGAAAAACAAATACATGGTCAAAGTATTGTTTAAATATGTTTAAATCATACCATTCAAATCCCGAATGGACAAATCACGAAATGTATAGAAATGTACAGAAATGTGAGATATTTGGGGGGTTTCCATTTTATGGAGGTATACCCCCAGTGTTTCCCCCCAGTTGTCATCCATTTCTAGATGGATTTCCGCCAGGCCGAAAGGATTCTCGCCCTGCCAATCTGTGATTCTCGCCTTGTAGCTGAGTACATCGCCGGCCCCATGGAGGTTGAAGAAAGAGACCATGGGTTCCCCAGATATGTGTGAATCAAATCGAAAGTTCTGATTATTAGTGTTTATTGCTTATATACATATTTGTATAAAAATGTAATATGATAAATATTATATATAAATATAAAATATTATATATATATACTATTTAATACTATGTATATACTATATAATATTATGTATAATATAATATATATATATATATATATATATCATATATATAATATTATATATATACATTGTATTAGATATTATATTATATATTATATTATATATATTATATTACATATATATATATATATATATTTACATTATTTTATTCAATATATGATAATATATATATATACATGTTATATATATATTGTTACGATGTCAAAAATCAATGACTGCTCATGTCACCATTGTTTGCCTTTTTTTGTTCCCTTGAATGTGGATAAAACATATGCTAAAATCAGGGAACCTTCATGGTCCAGATCTGTTGACTAGTTTTCTTTTAAGGCCCAAGCTCGTCATTATCTGGAATCGTGGCTTGAGCGAAATGGGCCAAATTGCGCATTTGCCCTTGGCACTTTTACTTCGAGAAGGATGCCTCTGCACTTCGCTTCGGACGGATAGATGTAAACACGACAATGTATACTTTCTTTAGGACTGCCAGAAATTCGGATTCCTGCAGTATCCTGCAGTCATCATGTTCGCAGGCCTTCTCTCCGATGATCCAGTTGGTTATCCACTCCGTCAGAGCACGTCGCCACGTCGCACCTGCTTTTGGCGTGGATTAGGTGATGTGGACTTGCAGATGGGCAGATGGTGATATCAAGACCGGAGAAACCATCAAAAAGAGGAATTCAACCACAACAAATTGGGACTTACCCTCTGGTAAATAAACATAGACCCTGAAAATTACCAATTTCCAATGGAAACTAGTCTTCCAACCCCCATCTGCCAGGGTCTATGTTAATTTACCAGAGGGTAAAATGATTCAACCATCACATATGGGAAATTCACTATCAAAAGTAGGATTTATAACCAGCCAGACTGATGGCAAGAGTGTGAATTTGCGGGGCTTTAACCAATGAACAACCAGGATGTGGCTGCCACAAGAAGCGCCAACCGCGTGGTTAGAAAGCTGAAAGCTGGTCAAAGAGCTTCGTAACCAAGAAATGTCTGCTGTTATGAAGGACATAGAAGGACCAATGGCTGCTGTTTTTATCAATGGATTGGTTTTGTTGGGAAAATCTTAACCGGAAACCATAGATTTTCCCATTAAATATGGGGCTTTCCGGTTTAAATTTTCCCTTAAACCAATCCATTGGTTAAAAAAAAAGACTCCACTGCTACACACCCTGTTTTTTTTGAACATATATGATATCTAGGTATATGGTATACACGCAGGTTGAGACGGTCAGCTTGACAAGACTACAGTAATTTTCTGGTTTTGGTGAATAGGGGCTGGCTTAACGCAGTTCATAGATTTTAATATAAATGTCTATAGAAGTGTACTATATGATACTATTTATGTATAATTATATGTATATACATATCTATATATATATTATAATATGATATTGTGCCCGTGCTATATATATTTATAAATAAAATCTACACACCCTCAAAACTTGGGTAGTACAACCTCTCGTAATCATCAACTGGGTTTATTGAAGCTTAACTGCGTGAGCGGGAGGCTAAAAAGAGCAGAGGCCTCGTGGCCGTTTTGTTGGTGACTTTTAAGAGTGTTTCTGGAGATGGAGGTGGTTTTTAAATCTTTGCTCCCATGAAACATGGCAACTCTTGGATGATGTTTCGATTTCCGTGTAATTGGAACAGAGAAATTAAACAATTAATGTGGTATCCCGATTAGTGTGGGGATAGTGTATTGTGTCAAGTTTTCCCAAAATAATTCTGACCCCGTGGAATTGCTGGGGTGAGTCGGTATTGTGGCAAGTTTTTTTTTGATACATTTTTTCAGCTTTTTGTTTTTTTTCATGTTTTTCACTTTTGGAGTTGTTTAATTTTATTGAAAACACGTAATTAATTAATCAATCAATCAATTATTTAGCGAATACTTGCAACGTGTTTTTGAACATACAAAAAAATATAGCAAGCTCCTCATTAAATGCACAGTTAAAACCCACAAGACAGCACCCAAACAATTTTTCAAGGTTGTGACCCATCAGCAAGATTGATCTTCAAAAATTAATTAATGTGTTTGTTGTGGTGGTCCTCTATTGTGTCCAACTGTTGTCTGAGGTGTTTTTTTTTCAAATATTCCTTTTACCCTTTCTTTCGCTAAAGCTTTTCTATTTTACCTTCTTAGTTCCATTTGGATGATTTTTGAATGGTGTTTGGATGTCCATTTCCATTTTATCCTTACTGTCCATGTCTGTCAAATAAACTCGCCATTTTTGTTGATGAACTCACCATAAGATCTGCAGTTCCATGAAAGCCGTGAACTGGCAACACCAGTTCGGATCTGCTTTTGCCAATTTTCACCGCTAGCGTTGCAGAGTCTCTGATACAATCTGATACACATGTCCTCGCAGAAATAAATACCTTGCCGTTCGCATAGCTTCCAGGTTGTGAAACTGAACAAAGGCTATGTCTGATTTGGATGCATAACATCAGCGGCTGTACAAGCTGAGTCAGCCCTGTTGGTTGCTGATACTGGGATTATCAGAATCCATGAACTGGGAACCCCTATTGGCCAACCAGTACTTCATGGAATGACAGTACGTGTTTTGAGCGCTGCTCATTTGGTTGAAAATTGGGCACACGCCCAGCGGGAAAAACCTCCCTCCCTGTGATCGACCAGTGTATCTCTGTAGACCGTTCAGCTGGCAGTCTACATGTGTGCCAGGGGCAATGAGGTAATCGTCTAGTGGTTTCACAACACTATAGATTTATTGCAATGGTCCAATCTGGATATTTATAGATAATTTGGAGTTTAAACCATGGTTTCCAGGATATGTTATCTTGCATCAAAACGAACATTGAATGGGATGATAGAAGACCCCATTGAAAGAAACACTCTGGCACATATGATTGTCTGAGTCCACCTAGCTCAGCCTAGTGGCTTTTGAGTACAGTGTTTATTCTCAGTTCTGTGACACCGCATGTCGGAGCATGCATTCATTGTTTTGCTTGTGGATTTGTGGGAGGTGTTCCTAGAATGTGCCAATGATCAACCCCCAAAGCTGGCCCACAAAGTATCGTAGTTTGATAACTGTATCACTATATCTCGTAGTTTGGTCACGTTTGATCTGTTTGCGTTCAATAAAAGAGGTTCAGCATTCGCGGAGTGTGTTCTGCATGGGTGGTAGTGGCTGATATCACTTGTTTTGTCGATATCAATGACTGTAAGCTTTGTTGACAAGATAAACTATTATAAAACTATTGATTTGTTCCATTCAATTCCATTCAAATCCATGAATTTCTGACCTGCACTGTCTAGAGTCTCGTCAAGTCCTTTCATTTTCATATATCAAAACCCTGTTGGGTCACCTCTCATCACTGTCCACGGAACTTGCGGGGCCGGCTACTGCAGCTGATGACGTTGCCAAATGGAGGCTTCAATGGGAAAACATGGGAAAACTGTACATAGAAACTATTTATATACTTGTAAGATGGGGACGGGTGAAGAATATCAATGGCATGACCCAACATCGTTTGAACAGCTAATTTACTGAGATATAAATAATATGGAGGTTTCCTAAAATGGAGGTACCCTTAAATCATCCATTGTAATTGTAATGGGATTTTCCATTATGAACCATCCAGCTATTGCGGCACCCCTATTTATCCCTCCAAACTAACATAATCCACCTTTGAAGATCATGTTCCGAATGGGTTTCCCCATGGCTTTTCGCTGAAGTTCGCGGCTGGGAAGTGACCCGACAGGTCTTTGTAGATCCCTATGGATTTTATTGAAAATGCCCTGGTTGATTGGTGAATTTTGGGGACTTTTTCTAGCTCAATTATTGGGGGTAATCTATAGACCAATTAGTATAATGGGGTGGGATAGGCTTATTTTTCATGGCTCATGTATGGACCAAAACCATCCAAAACCCTGGTACATGCAGTTCATATCAAAATGGCTGGTGCAGATGGATTGGATGTTCGTCCTCCGTGCTATCAATGCTATCATTCTGGCCCATCCCATTCGATTCAGCACAGGGTCTTCAGCAAAAATAGACATGTTGACCCATCCTTGAATAGGTATTGACCCAGACCCAAATGGGTGTGGAATGATTGGAATGTTGATGTGTCAGTATTAATCCGACAGATGATCATCAGCTATCATTGAAAAAGCAAGTCAGGGATACCATTTTTGAGAGAAAAAAAACATATAAATGTGCCATGGTCAGAACTTGGATAGCCTCAAGGCTCAAGCTTCCTCGAAGCGAGGTGGGAGGGGTGGCGTGGCGCCTCACCAATTGAGCCATGGAGTTAACTTCTGAGCTATTCCTCCAAATGATGAAGTACCTCGCTCTGTCGCCTGTTGCGAGCCCATGCCATTACCGAGTGACTTGCATCTTGACTGACTTCGAAGTTGTTTTGATGAGCACGTCCTGTGTCTTCTTGGCTTGCCGTGTGGATTCTCGCCACAGCTTGGTTCGGGACCAATTTAGGTCACTTTGGTTGACACGCAGAAGGTGCCCTCACGATGTG
>Ga0126342_10014746_pt1 | contig 13766 bp, 11 predicted proteins | sample Cyp1metagenome_FD_92528 | JGI IMG/M metagenome (GOLD analysis project Ga0126342, IMG submission 92528) | Coral microbial communities from Lord Howe Island, Old Settlement Bay, Australia - Cyphastrea 1 metagenome | ecosystem: Host-associated > Invertebrates > Cnidaria > Coral ...
ATTTGCCCATTGGTTCCTGATGCGCACGACGCCCCTGTTTGTCAATTGTGCGTGGGTTGCACGCTTTGTGCGTGATGGGCTGGAAAACGATCCGAGTGTGAATCATGAAAAAGGACACCCATACGGATTGATTCAACTGTCCATTGACCAACACCATGACACATGCTCACTCCAGACATTGATTGATTTATGGCACGATTGCCAAGGTGTTTGCAGAGCAGCTACACAGGTGGGACGTGTCATTCTTCTCTCAATTAGCCGTTTCCTTCCAACAGCAGCACATAAATGCACACAGAAGATCGTATTCTCGCACACCATTCAGTTTCCTTGCTTCCTCGACAACACATCTGATTTTATTCATTGCCAATACAAAATTTGTGGATTTGTGTATCATGTTGGCGCAACGCCCTATTCTGGTCACTATCGTGCCTCAGTCCGGTGCAACAATCAGTGGCTGATCTATGACGATGGGAAACTTCCAGATAAACGCGTTGATTTGCCAGATGAAGTGCTTCGCAACACTGTTTTGTTTTGGTTGCTGCCAGTGGACGGTATCACTGTTCTTCCTGACAGGAATGCAGATGAGTTGCTGGTGCTGCGCTATCGCAACATTAGTGGCGCTGATGAAGACATGGACGCTGGCACATGATTCCTTTTGCAATGATGTGTATGACTGCTGGCCTCTTGACTGCACTATGCGGCTCTTGGCATTGGCAGCGGCCATAGCTTTGCGCTTGCTGCTGTGCACTGCTGCGGAGCTGCGCTGGCATTTTGCTTTTGCACTGCGGCTGCTGCTGGGCTTTTGGTCTCTTTGGCCGCGACTGCAGTGAGATCCCATGCAGCTGCGGGTGAGTGGTTTCACATCCGAGGTTTCATTTTTCCCATTTTATCTTGTTTGACTTTTTTTTCCAGGATGACCTGTTGTCTTTTCACTAACAACTACCTGTGATTAGCAACTTTTGGGTCTCCAGATATCCCTAAGGGGTTACCATACTAGGGTTTGGTAAGTCCACATGCTGCCTCCCGGACGTCGAAATGGACGCAGCTGTGGCCATTGGCAAAAACTTGTCGATGTTAGGGCTCGCCTGCCTGCACAGATAAGGAGTGTGGATGGGGTAGCAAAAAACACACACACACACATAATCATATATATATATATGCATGCGACATAAGATATACTGTAATATATAATATATAAAATATAATATATAATCTATCTATCTACCTATCTACCTATCTATCTGTCTGTCTGTCTGTCTGTCTGTCGAATCCACCCATGCATCCATCCATCCATCCTATCCATCCTATCCATCCTATCCATCCTATCTATCCTATCTATCCTATCTATGCTATCTAGCTATCTACTTATCTAACCTATCTATCCTATCTATCCTATCTATCCTATCTATCCTATCTATCCTATCTATCCTATCTATCCTATCTTATCTATCCTATCTATCCTATCTATCCTATCTTATCTATCCTATCTATCTATCTATCTAATCTTATCTTATCTTATCTATCTATATAGTGTGTATGTATATAAATAATTTTAAATATAAGTGATGACAACAGGGTGCTTCGTCTTCCCATTGAATGCTTCGGCATTTTCCATAGACATCCTTGATCTAGACGTCCCGATACGCCCACCATGGCATCACCATGCCGCCCTGCCGCCCTGGGCCCAGGCGTTTCACTGAGCGAACCTTCTTCTTGAAATCATCGCTATCGGCAGAGGCATTGGAAATGCGTCGCTGGAGGGGTTCCATCGGAGGGCCTGGGTGAAATTTCTCGAGATTGCTGGAACCACTCACTGACTCATGAAATGACGTATCTTTAAGGGAGAACCAGGAATCTAAATGAATCTAACTATATCTATATCCAAATCACCAAAGCAAAACTACAACTGAAGCAGTTCATGACATGGCAGTGCAAATGATTAGAAATCAATGTAGGCAGCGGCCATCCAATGGAAACGAAGGAGGCAGCAACATTTTTTTGAGTACGGGGCTGGATGGCCCAGCCTGCCAAAGAGGCCGACAGATCGGAGGAGAACCAAACGAACCACAGTGAAGTGGGCGAGTTCATTGCGAACATCTTCCCAAGCTCTTTGCAGATGGTGGGCCCCATGCCCCACCAAAACTCCAGATTGCCATTATATATATATATATGTATAGATGTTTATCCTTTTTCTTATCAGTTTTACATTCTTCAATGATTTCTTTTTTTCAAGGCTGAAACCCAGCTGGAGCTCCAGAAACTGCCTCGATTTGTGCGCGCAGTTGTGTGACCTCGCGCATCAGCTCCATATTCCTCTCCTGGCAGCGATGCTATCTGGTGATTGCCTGAGATCACTGGGCCCTCAAAATCAGAATGCAATGAGCGTGACCATAGGTTACCCAATAATGTGATGTTATGTGATGCTATGCGATGTGGCCTGACATGATAGTGATGGTGATAGTGATAGTGATACGGACAATGATATGTATATATATATATAATCAGACACACATAATATTCACACACACACATCTAGATCTAGATCTAGATCTAGATCTATATAAATTATATAAATATAAATATAAACGATATATGAATATATATATATAGATATAATATATATATATATATATATATATAATATGTATATATATATATATGATATGTTGAGAGTATTTCGAAGCATCCATGACCAATGAGCAGGCTCCATGTTAATCCCCACCAGCGGCCACCAGTTGAAGCTCCTCAACCAAAGCAACGTTCTGGTGCTGATCCTGGCTTGGAATGGCCTTGCCTCTTAGAGCTCTTAGGGCCTTCAAATGGACTATTTTTGTTGACTTTTTTCTCCTCTGATAAGCCCGAGAGTACATCAACATGAGCCAACATGTTTACATCCTTTTCCCAGAAATGGGTGGCGTAAGGACAATCCACTTTTGTATACTCTTGTCACATCACTATACAGTACTTGCCTTTGGAGTGAAGGACTTGTTCCTTCCCGAAGGACTTTCAGGCGCCCAGCGCCTCCATGTCTTTGAGTTTGTGCTGCAAGAAGTCAATCTGCTCTTGGGCCAACTCTGTGGCGCTCTCAGCATCTTGGCCTTAGGCGTGGCAGTATCTGTCAGGAAAGGTTCAGGAAAGTCCATGAGTATCATGAGTTGATGTGTAAGTGGTGTGCAAGTGGTGTGCAAGTGGTGTATCATCTCATTCTTTGTACGACCCAATACCACTTGACCATCACTTGACCCATTGAGCCACAAGTGGGGCCGCACCAGTTATGATCCCAGTTTACCATAGGCGACTTTTCTAAGAGCCTCACCCAACTGAAGCAATGTAGCTTCCAGCTCCTGGATCTTAAGGCCTCACTGGGGGTTGAAAAATCTTCGGGCCTCCAACATGGCAATCAGCTACAAATGGCAGATTCGTCATCTGATCCCCCGTCACCTTACCAATACAAGCAAGATACAGTTCTTACAACACAGCTTGCGGGTAAAAAAGGCTCGTAACTATTGTCAAGCTGATGTCGGAGGTGTACCCATCGGAACCGAGGTAAAGTCCTAATCTTCCAAGCTTCTTGGTGTTTGACAACTTGAAGAACTGCAAATCCATCAATTTGTCTTCGATTCCCGTAGGACATCGTAGAACTCAAACACACAAATGCCAATCCCTGCTTCAAGCACCCAAAGCTCACGTAGTCCAGGCATAGGACGTTGCTGCGAAACCTCTTGTTCCAAGCTTTCTGTGTGTTGTCCCTTGTCCTGACACTCAGAAGCGTCAGGCGGTCCAACATCATGACATGCCATGACCCACACCATTTTCCCATATGCTTGGCTTTTCACCGGGCTTTTGAAGTTCAAACCGTCCGAGTTCTGGGATCCGTTGTGGCAGTTTAAACTATATATAGAGCGGTCCCTCTCTCTCTCCCTCTCTCTCCATCTCTCTCCCTCGCTCTCCCTCGCTCTCTCTCTCTCTCTCCCCCCTCCCCTCTGTACAGTATATAAATACACAACATACATACACACATACATACATACATAGCAACCCCCAAAACGATAGAAAAGCAACTTATCACAATGCATCACTATTTTAGATTATTTTAAACTATTTTAGTAGGAATTTGATTTAACTCTTTATCTTTTGAGGGTGCTATATCACACACCCTCGAGGAAGAGCACGACACTTCACAGCCTCATCGAGCTGCAGCAGCCGCTGCTCCAACTCCTCTGCACGAGTTGCCTCGGCCAAGGACATGCAAGGACTGGGAATCGAACTTGGCAGCTATCCTTACTTATCTTCCATTGTCTCTTATCTTTATTGAGAATCACGAAAAACAGTAGAGATCTTTTTGGAGATCTAATGAGTCTTAAGAATATCTGGAATATTCTGTAACATGATTATCGGATGAATCATTGTCCTCTTGAGGAATAACACATCTGACATCACAATGTTTGACTAGCGGAAGGCGGCCCTGGAAATGTGAAAAAACAAACACGAATATCAAGAATACAATGGGAAAAATAATCCGAAATCAAACATCCATAAATTCCAGGAAGCTGTAATAACATTAATAACTAATGCATTATCCAAAACGACAACCATCCCAGACATTTCATAAAGTTTACCTGGCCACACCATCCCTCCTGCTGTCCCTCGCATTCCCCGAGCCAGCTACATGGTGGCTTGCACGCAACTCGGCGCTTTGCCATTGTGACTCCAAATGGGAGCTGTGACCTGCGGAGGGGTTACCCTCCGTCATCAAACATGGCTGGACAATGCCCCATGGAAATAGATGATTTTCCCACTATAACCTCCATTTATAATCCATTTATATGTGATTTTCCATTGTCATGTTGGATTTCTGGAGGTTCACCCTTTACAGTATGAATACACCCCCAGTTGAACTAAGCGGGTTGCCAATCTTATTGATACCTTCATCGATGTTTTTTCGGACATTCATGGGGCCACCTCCAGTTGAAGAACCTCTCAACGATGGATCCTTGTGACACAGTCAGAGCAAAGCGACGAACCTTTCAATTCGCCATGCTGATGAGCATGCTGTGACAGTTGCTCCTGGCCAGAATCTATCAATGACCAAGGCGAGGGTTACCCAGCTTTACCCATCCTACCAATCTACAATCTAGTGGAACACAGGTGTCCCTTCTGTTTTAAAATGCGTTTCCTTTTTCATCCTTTTTCTATCCTTTCAGAGGCCCGGATCCTTTCATGGCGCTTTGTTGCTTCGTTCCAGGAAAACATAGATTCAGGATAAAACATGATCCCCCAAATTCCATTTTCGCAGGGTTCAACATGGATTGGTCTGAAAACAGGATACCCCCACATTCGATGGTTTATCATCATTTTCAATCATGTTCCTCATTAAAAGTGCCATTCATTTTGGAGATACCGCCAATTTTGCTGGTGAACTATCTCACGGGCCGCGCCTTTGCAGTAGCCAGTTCAGCCTGCAGTTCCTCGATCTGCTTCTGGGCACGCTGCCTGCGTATGTGTTTTTGTGTACATATATGTATGTATATATATGTATATATATATACATATATATGCACACACACATATACATATGTATATGCGCATGTATGTATAGACACACATATACATAAACATCTCTACAAATGAAAAACTCAACATCAATAGATGATAATAGATGAATGTGCATGTATAGGGTTGACAGTCTCAGGTATGCAAACCTTTACTTTGGGTAGTCACCGGGCAGTCAATAAATTGAATTAAATTGGCAGGTGGGGTAGTCGCGTGTTGTGTGTTGTTGCAAATACATAGATCCATAGCTAGGTAGAAAACAGGCACAAAACGAGCAAATAGACAGGCAAAGAGAGACACATAGGCCTAGTAAACAAAGGTTCGTTAATGATTTGATGGCCATGTAGAATTATATATATAGGATTATATAGGTATATTATTCCTTTGCATGGCAGGAAGTGATATGATCTTCTGAGCTTAGCTTCGACATTCCCACTTTTCGAAACAGGTTGCAGGGGATAAACAGATTTGAACCTATGAAAAACAACATCACGTGTCAAATCTTGTGACTCACGACTACCTCTACTGCCAAGAACTTTTGAAGCACATCCTCCCACCACCACCAAATCAAAGGACATTCTCTGGATTATAATAATTATTTTGATTTCAGTCCATTTGGTCTAAATCATTCCCGTCATTTTCCAAACAAAAGACTTGCAATTTCTACAGGCTCAATTGTGCTCATGGCTTCAACATGGTTAAAAAATGGTTCATCATGGCTTCATCATGGCTTAAAAATGGTTAAACATTGCTTATATAAACATGGCTTAAACTTGGTTGGACTTAAACTGTGAAGCTCCACCCATCTGGCCGCGCAGCGCCCCCGAGATGTCCCACGTTTGGCGCAAACTCAGGTCGCGCAACTCCTCATTCTCCTGCTCCAGAGCCTGGTCGTTGAGCAACAGAACATTTGGTAAAGGCTACACAAACATCCAAGAATCCAATGTTTGAATATGTTTGAATGATCAAACATCGGGATTCCCTTCCAACTCTGAACAAATCCAACAAGTGTCTTACCTCTAAACAAATGATTAGAGGTAGAATTCATGAAACATCATCCAACATGGGGGGTTAATTGATCCAAAACAATTGAACATATCGGACAAAATCTCAAGGATGTCCCAACACTCAGGTCCCACCACAAAGCCAACCCATCTTGGGCACAGTCATGGCACAGCCAGGCCTCAAGCCTTTCTTTGTCAACGGCTTTTCGAGCCGATGATGCCTGAAATCTCCTGGATGTCTCCTGGCGCAGTTCCCATCCGGTCACCGGAGTCAAATTCCGTCGATAGTCTGATAGCCCATGGGCATCCAGGACCCCAGTTGGAAACCCAGTCAGATGCAACAGATGCAACACGAAGTATATTTATGTGATATGTACAGCTTGTGTCCCACGAGGTGTTATAAGTTGGTTTATAAACCCATTAATTATGGTAAATGTTATCTCCCCCATAAACCCTAGTTGATAAAGTTATGTATATAAGTTATAAGTCAACTTAGCCGTCTAGGGGGCCTGAGCTTGCACGTGGGTGTCACGGTTGTTGTGGCCTCTGCTTCTTGGATTTCTTCTTTCAGTGCTGCCTGAGCCCGTGAGTTTGACACTCCTTTCTGCGGCAGTGTTTAATCATCATGGCACTTTACAATTGGCACTATGTCACTATGTAATTACTTTGTTACTGAATATGATTGACATTGTACACATTGTACCACTTCGTTCAGTCTCAGCTTCAAGCAAGGTGCTGGGGCCCGACATATTTTATCATATTTTATCCCTATCACCCCGAAGCCTAGCAAGCTCTTGCCTCTCGTGACCGAGCGAGGTCAAGCAAGCGGCTGTGCTCCTGGCTGGCAAAACGGTGGAGCCTCTGGTTGTGTCTTCCTTTTCTCTGCACATTTCCCGATTTTTCTGTAAGTTGATATTCATCTTATATATATATGTATATGCATATATGTATACATATATATATATATGTATAGGCAGATTGAACAAAAGAGAACAGGAAATAGCATCAGTTGGGTCTTGCAGCACGAAAATCAAAACACAGTCAGCTCAACCGTTGCTTGCGGTATGCTTGCGGTGAGCAGTGGCTGAAGGCATCTCGAATCAGAACATCAAAGTCATCACATTCAACGTCCAACCTTCACTCGCTCTTCCAGTTCTGTGGCCCGCTCATGATGTCGCTGACCTCGAAAAGCTTCCAAACACCTAGAAAGGACTTAGCATGACTTAGCTGATCCTTTTGGCCCACGCATGCCCACACATCCCTCTATCAAAACTTATGAAATGTTGTCCCGTCTGTCAGCCCACGTTGCCCACACTTTCCTGATGCATCGAAAAAGTTTGGCTTGAACTTTGGCTTCTGTGATCTTTTGAGGGACTATATTGACTATGACGTGGACAGTCCTTCCAAATCAAACACGCAGCATCTTTTGGTATACAACTTCCCTCCCCGCCAATTTTTTGGGCAGCATCTTTGGAAGCGAGTCTGGTGGCTGGTTCTAGCCACCTTCATATTCCAGCAATCAATGCTTTACCCGTGCTGAAAAACTGCTCACGCTGTATCCATGCACCAACCGCGTCAAGGAAAAGTGGGAGCAAAATGGCAACAAAGAAACAGTAGCATACTCTTGTTGTCAACAACCAAAAGACATATTCTGTCCATGCGGGGCACATGCTGCCAGCACTTCCATGACTGCTACACAATGCAGGCATGGAAAGTCAAACAATCAGCCACTTGATGACGGGCAAAGGCGCCAAAGGTCAGTTAGTGAAACTTTTCCGTGGACACGGTGATCAATACGTATCAATAAACAAGTTGAGGGGGAGGAAGCATCAATGAAAGCGGAAAGGGAGCAGAGCTTTCTAAACAGGGGCACATCATACCGCCTGACACCGACTCGTATGGAAAGCACTGGGCTCTCTTCTAAGAAGAAACTTGAATCAACCAACTTTTGAACTCCGATACTTGCGAAACACCTTTGGGCATCCCTCTGACGTTGGCCATGCTGATGCCTTTCCCCAGTCCTAACCACAAAGCCAAAGAGTCCGGATCGTCCATCTCTGATTCAACATTTGACGCCCTTGCCAGACATCGCCTGGACCTTGCTTGATGCCTACTTTGGTAGGACCTTGCACTTGCACTAGCTGAAAAACACATAAAAAGTTGGAGGCAAGCTGCCACCAGCCCTGTGCGTCAGCTGCCCACAGAAATCTTCCATGGATCTGGAAAATGCCAAAAGCACCAGCAAATCCCACCAGCATTCTGCAGCCCCGCGTTTTGCCGGGCCAAAGGTGTGACGTTTTGCCGGTAGCTTGACTTAGCTTGGCATGGCACAGCACCCTTGCAAAGCACAAAAAGCCCGCAAGTCGGCTATGATTGGAAGATGAAGAAAACCAGGCAACTTGAAGGGACACTGGACCCTACTAGTGCCATCAGTTGGGAGGGTGGGGAACTGCATCAAAACTCATCAGAAAACAGCAGAAACATGCTGAAATGTGGCCAGGGCCTTGCTTCCGTCTTACTTAATCTTGGCAATCATAGCAAACTCAAGCGACGACGCATGCACGAATTGAAGATCAGCAATGGCACGCCCCTGCCAGCAAGGATGCGAAAACATAGTCAACTGAAGGCTTGACATTTTGCACCCAGTTCTGTCATGTAGCATCCGGTTTCTTTCCGGGTCCAGCTGCAATGTAGCAATGCCGGATCGCCCGAAGCACCTTGTCCTGAAACTTGTCGCAAAGCTTTGTATGCGCTGGGGTTGAAGTCATCCGTCCTGTACACGAAAACCAAGTAATGCACCAGTCCAGGGGTATATAGGGGTATAGAGCGGTGTGTAGGGGTATGTAGGGGTATGTAAGGGTATATAGGGGTAAGGGTCATCCCCGGACCCCCCTTGGGGCGTGGTGATCATCTATGAGCTATATATATATATATATAGAGATACGAGTATAGAAGTAGTGGTGATGCCTGCCGGGTGGGTGGGGGGTGGGGAGGGGGACCCAGGCCTTTGTCGCATATATACATCATATGTATATGCAAATATAATCATATATATCCATTTGCACCTTTCTGCTTTCAAATCCATCATTGAATCATGATCCTATATAATCATATGCACATATACATAAGTATAGATCTCTCTCTCTCTCTCTCTCTCTCTCTCTGGGAGTTCAGCATCTTGCTGAAGGCGAACCAAGGACAGCTTGGCAGTTCAACGCCCGAGCTCAGTAGCTAGGCGTGTCATATCACCAAGCCAAACAACCGGTAACATAGAAATCTCTGCTACTATACAGGTGTTGAAAAGGCGTCAAAGCAAAAAGGAGTCAGAGCTAAGAGTTCACTAAGTATAGATATACCCTTCAGTAAATTAACATAGACCCTGGCAGATAGGGGTTGGAAGATTAGTTTCCACTAGAAATTGGTGATTTTCAGGGTCTATGTTAATTTACCAGAGGGTAATCATATGTATTTCTTCGAATGGGCAGCTCCTGGCCGCGGTTTCCGGCGCCGCGAGTGCCAGCATGGCAGCACAGCCAAGGCTTGAAGCCATGATGCCGCTGCATGCGGCCGGCGAAAAATAGGGGCCTCGAAGAGCTGGGCCAATGGGGGTACCCCAATAGCTGGAAAGTTTATTTCACGGAAAATCCTATCAACATGGAATAAATGGATGATTTGGTGGGTAGCCTCCATTTTAGGAAACCCTGAAATATGTAGACCATTGTAAACCCATATCATAAACTTCTGTTGACATGTCAATTTGATATACTATAATTCCATCTTCCATGCTTCTCCTATCCTCAGAGACAAGCTGCTCACCAGAAGTGGCGCCAAAAGTCGGCCCACGTTCGCCATCATGTTGCATGCAGCATGACCAGTGGCGCGGACCTGTAACATGTTGGGAAACTCTTAGTAGCCCCTTGGCTACCCATTGAATAGCGAATATGGATACCCGTAGCTCTTTAGCTCCCCCTAAGCACCTCAGATAAGTATGCATGCATGAATGTACAAATGTGTGTGTGTGTGTGCGTGGGTTTTTTCAATAGTTTGAGTCAGAGATATAATATATGTATAGATACATGCTATCATGCGGATTGATTTAACCACCTCCCAAGGGTTACCCCAACCATAAGGGTTTACCAAGGGCTTGTGAATCAGCTTCCTTCAGCTTCTTCCCACGTCACGTTGTCATAGAAAACGTCCCCATGTCGGCACCTGTACTGGAAAGACTTCTGGCGTGTGAAGCCACGAACCGCAGCCAGCTGAGAAGCTGGTGCAACGGGCCACAATCACCTCACGAACGGTAGATCCACTATAGGCAGCCAGCTTCCAAGAAGCCAAGATCAGCCAAGATCAGCCAAGATCAGCCCAAATACCAGTGATGACGAGCTTGTTCTGATGATTTGATTAAGCACATCTCTTCCAATATTGCTGACTCAAATCAACCAACTAATGTGACACTACGAAAAGCATCCAACGGGGCTAGGTACACATTCCAAACCATGATCTTGTCAGCCTATCCGTCCAATACCCTTCCATCCACAACAGGACACAGGACATCTGTTGACACTGACAATCTGGAGATACCATGGATATGGGTGAATTATGGTGAATTAGAATATTTCACTGATCTGAACTAAGGCCAATCATCTTCTCTTTGGCCGGCCCCCTCCCCGCAAGCAAGAGAGAGAATCGGTTAACTGAATTAAGGCCATTTGGGGATGGTTTCCCTTACTAACCATAATTCCAGTGAGGTTGCAGTGAAGTCGTTATAACTTACCCAATGGATGTATGACGGATATCTGCGGTCATCCAGCCAACCATCCCCAGCCATTTTTCAGCGAGCTTCCACTGCCGCCACTGCTGGGTATGGCAGCTCGTTGCGGAAGCCCAGCAGAAGTGCAGCAAGCCCTGCCCGTTTCATCAATGGATTGCCAGGAAGGGGAACATATCCAGGAGACCAATGGGAGCCATAGATTTTCCCATCTATTTGATGTGGTTCTCAAATTTCCCTTCAAACAGGTCTAGGATTTCAGGACATGAAAAACAATCTTGGAAAATCCGTAGAAATAGAAAACGCGGAGTCATATAATGTTAGTTATATAAATAGGTGTGGAAAATCATGGAAAATCCATGGTTTCCCCTGGAAATGATATACTATCATTTGGGGTTTGTGTAATATGTCTGTATCTATATCATTCCACATCCACATCTATCTTCATTTCCTGACTCAAGGGCAATTACTTGGGGGTTCCCCACAATAGAGATAATCTCGAATCATTTTATGTGCAAATAAAAATCACTTGGAATAGATAGATTGATCGTTTAAGAACACGAACACCAACTAATTTCGCGGGTCCATTGGCAGCCAAATTTTGAACCTTGGTTCCTAAGTGGAGGTAGCGCCAGCACTGCGGCAGCTAATGGCAAACCATCCCCTAAATCACCATGGGTGCTATACACCATCCTTAAATGGTAGGTTTATGGCATTGGGTTTCCCGGTTTCCCACATTAGTGAACTTGCTGCTTGGTCATCTTGGATATCTTGGCAATTCAGCTGGTGCCTGCTATTGAATAAAGGACTGCTTGGAAGTGACGTCGCCCCCAGCGATCCACCAGCAAAATGCACAATGCAACCTTTCCAGAGCGAGACCAATGATGACCCATGGAGAAAGCATGACACATCGTGAAAGACAAAAATCAAACCACATCTCGAATCTGGCTTAGACCCGCCCTCTCTCTCTAAACAGCTATCTTATGTATTTTATCTTGTGTTCATCCATGTTCATTCATTCTATTCATTCGAAATAATGAAATAACATGAAATAATATCATCTGCAGGTTCTGGGATGTTCCAAGTTTCAACTGCATCCTGCGACATTTGAAACAAGATCCGGGCAGCCGAAAGGATTTCGCTAGCAGAAGAGATGCTTAGGGCAAAAAAATCCATGTCCTGCGCTGAGATCGAGGATATTCGGGCAGGAAACATGAACAAGCATGGATAGTTAACTTATGTATCTTGCTGGTGGCTTTAACCCCATATAACATGCATATATAAATATAATATTTGTATATATTTGTATAAATATAATATTTGTATCCCATAGTCAGTTGAGATCATCATCCCACATGGGGATACATGGGGTTGAAATGGGTTGAACATAAACACATATTTGAAACCAAGGTTCGGTAACCCCTTGGGATGTCCTGTCTCACAGCATTCGGCTCATCCTGGACTACCTGGGGCGGCTTCAAATCGCTGCAACCATTGGAAAACCATGGGGTAGCCTCTGGTAATTGAACATAGCTATGGAAAATCACAACTTCTAATAGGATCTAATAGGTATAGTAATTCAACATAATTCAACCATAAATGGTCATTTTCATCCATTTTCCATAGCTATGATAAATTACCAGAGGGTAAGGACACTTCAAACACCAATGGAAATTCTGGGGCTCCTCACCGTCTTTGTCAGCACCATGGGCCCCAACCTCAACCAGCTCAAATGGATCCACTCTGTTCACAGGCAAAACAGTCTTCTCCAGTGACAACAAAAACTATTGCGACCCAAATCCATCAGGTTACTGGATTGATAAAACTATCATCTATCGTCTGTCTAGCTTTATTGCCGGCCCAGTGTTTTTCGCGGGATTTCGCGGGAAGCAACCCCATTCATCACTCAGGCTTACCAACGTCGTTTGCACCAACATAAAGCCTCCAAGTCCAGCTGAGATTTCGACAAAACGGTGCACAGGTAGTTCTCAGCAACACAGCGGTTGAAGGGAACTCTGTGAGAGTGGGGGCCCAACATGTGCCAACAATACCTCTGTCTTTGCGCCCGCCCATATGCCTTTATGTCTGCATGACATGTCCACATGGGTGTAGAGACACTCAACCCATAGCGCCAAGGTACCATGGCCATAAAAAGCCTGAGAACCAGCCAGCTGGACATGTGGAGTCTCGCCTACTGGACCAACCAAACAAATAAGATACAACCCACCTAGATGGACCCAAATGGCCGTACTTTCTCTTTCTCTTTTTTCCCCACCTGCCAGGTGAGGGTTGTTAGATTTTATGTCAGTTGCCTCCTCCTCCTCCTGCTCCTCCTCCTCCTCTCCTCCTCCTCCTCGTCCTCCTCGTCGTCCTCGTCGTCCTCGTCGTCCTTGCTCAACTGCGACCCGCGATCCACAGTGTTCGCTGCCGGACCTCAA
>Ga0126342_10014747_pt1 | contig 13766 bp, 7 predicted proteins | sample Cyp1metagenome_FD_92528 | JGI IMG/M metagenome (GOLD analysis project Ga0126342, IMG submission 92528) | Coral microbial communities from Lord Howe Island, Old Settlement Bay, Australia - Cyphastrea 1 metagenome | ecosystem: Host-associated > Invertebrates > Cnidaria > Coral ...
TATATATATATATATGATATTACTAGTATATGATATGTTTCAAGATATGTCATCTTCATCAAACCTCCCCCATGGTCATTTTTGGCACCGCTGAATCCCCCATGGTAAATCGATCGCCCGGCCTTTCGGACTCCAACAAATCCCCCGTGGCAGAATCGAAGGAGCGATAGACCTCCTCTTCCCACTTCTCCTTCTCCTGGAGACGGAGATGCGGAGTTCAGTGGGTGGCATGTTGAGGAAAAAGCATGAACTAAATTTATACATCGACCATAAACCATATAGTATCATATAGTTATATATTATAGTAATGTTGAGAAAAAAAAAACCCTTGCAGATTTTGGCGGGTGACACGCTGAGAATGGCGGAGATTCATCACGTGGCAGAACGCGCACGGATCGAAACTTTCGAGTGGTCATGACTGAAAAATAAACAACAACTCTGGCGACACACGCATGAGGCATGGGCCCCCAAGGTGTGGATGCCTGTGTTCGAGGTGTTACACTCTAGAAATCTGAGCTATCCCAAAATGGATGTTCATGTCCCCCCATCAAACTCCTGGGCTACAATGGATTTGTTCCCAAATATGGCATCGCCATGAGTAAACAGCATCCACCCACTGGCTAAATGTCTCCAACGAGATTGGTGGATTTTTCACGGGGATGCCGTTGTTTCCGATAGCCATCCGCCCTGTCCACCCGGTCCTCTTGTTCCCACTTCTCAATGGTCTCCCGGTTCTGGGAGTCCAAACGCCACTGCCTGATCAAAATGCCGCTCCAATCTGAAGTAAGGGATTACCTTGAGGTGAACCAAACAGAACCAAACATATGTCGTCGTATTTCTGGTATTTTCATGTATTTTCTGGAAATTGAAGTCCAGGATCATTTTGTTTTCTCAAATCTCACTGGACGTGAGAAAATCTCCTGCTAAGATCCACAGCGATTTGGTCTCCAAAACCCAACCTTCACCTCGAACATCTGCGACACATCCTCTCACACCCCATGTCACACACATGAGCCTGTCTGAAAATTTAGAGGGACCCCAAAATTTGATGAATTTCACCATTTTCATCCATTAAGACTTAAGATATCTTAAAATGACCCATGTATCAATCGTTTGAGGAGACATCGAGCCAGCAAGGCCATCCCAAGTTTCCGACGCATGTTCACCTTGCTTCAACATTTCTTCTTTGAAGTCCTGACGACTCACCGATGCGACGACTCGCTGAGCTTGGAAGTCACCGTTGATGCTGCGAAAAAAAATTGTCCCCTGTCTGATGAAATATCACCATTCTGTTACTGATTTTTGCTGATCTCTACTGCTAGTAGTGCATATCTATATATATATATACATATGCATACAATATATGATAAATATATGTCTGCTCATTCTGATTGATCCACTAGACCCAACAGGATACCAATGAGCCCAGCGAAAGATCGGATTTCCTCACCATCCCCCAATTTAGAACCATTAAAAGGATAACCACATATATCATCTGCTTGGTGGTTGACCTACCCCTCTGAAAAATGATGGACTTCGTCAGTTGGGATGATGAAATTCCCAACTGAATGGAAAGTCATAAAAGCCATGTTCCAAACCACCAGTCATATAACTCCATATAAACATATATAAACCAGGTGGCACGGGTGATTGTTTCTACCCATCTGATCATAGATGTACTGTACATGGGCATACCCATCTTTATATAAGCAGATCTATATCCCCCCAACCCCATGTCAACCCATACCTATCACCTCGAAATCCCACTCAAACTCCATGCCCAGCCCATCCAAATCCCATTAATAAACCCATTACTTGGAGGATCATCCCGCTTCCTAGGGAACTTACTAACTAGGCTTATGAGCCACTTACTACCCTCTTGTCATTTGTTACATAGCTATTCAAAACGGCCATAGAAATAGTTGATTTACCTATCAAAAATGGTGATTTTCCCTAGTTTTTTGTATGTTTACCAGAGGGTAAGTGGTGCGATCCTCCAACCGCTACCCGGTACGCGCGCCGCGCCTTCCGCTTCTGCAGCCGCTCCGCCTCGCGCTGCTCCAAGGCGTCCAAGGCAGCTTGCCGTCGGACGCGGAGATCGGCCTGCGCAATTTTTTGTTGGGTCCTGGAGATCGTTTATGGTAGATCTATCCTGGTTGGTGGTTGACCTACCCCTCTGAAAAATATGAAAGTCAGTTGGGATGATGACATTCCCAACTGAATGGAAAAATAAAAGCCATGTTCCGAACCACCAACCAGTAATTATTTGGATTATAACTTTAACTGAAACAACTATGGTTTATAGCTATAATAGTTTATAACTGTAATTAATAACTATGGTTTATAACTGGAATGACTATGGCTTATAACTGTAATAACTATAGTTTTATTTATGGCAGATCTAACTATTAGGTGACTGTCCAATTGTTTGTTATTTTGAACTATGTTAGAGGTGCAGTGAAATGGAGGTAGCCCAAGTCACGATGATTGCTTCAATTCCAAAATGGTCATCCATGACTTGGATGATTTGGGGTACCCCTATTTTCGGGAAACCCTGATGGTTTTTCCTATTGGTTTATAACTATATATAATATATAACTATATGATACTATATGGTTTATGGTCGATGTATCTATATAGTTCATGCTTGAAAAAATAAATTTATAGTCCAAAAGGGTTGCTTGTTCATAATATGATTATAGAATTATAGACCAAAACCCCAGGTACCCAACATTCTTTCGCTGTTGCGTTGTGGCAAAAGGATGTTTTGACCCATCCCCACATGACTTGGCGCGACTTGGTTCCCCACGTGAAACTTGGTGACTGAAAATGTTTCAAATAGCGATGCCCCTAAAGGTTCTCGGTGAAAAATAATCTCGAAGGAAATTGCACTTTATTCAAAGTCATGAAAAAATAGAAATAAGACATTTCGGAAAAATTACACGTGTTCAAAGCCATTCAGACATAATATACCAGCAAGAGACTCCACATTTCTCCATTCAGTTGGTTTATAACCCCCGCTAGTTCGTTATAAGTATCTCATAAACAGTCATAGACCATAGCTACTAATATCAACAACTAATCAATCACAATAAGCATTGCCATCATCATCTCATCTCAATTGGAGTTACGAGTTACCCTCTGGTTATTTGTTACATAGATATAGATATATATATATATATATCACCTATAAACCATAGTCCATAGTATCAGACTTATAAACCACAGTTATTTCAACTAGAGTTCACCAAATCCCAGAGTTAACCACCATAGTTAACCACCATTAAACCACCATTAAAGCACCAACTTTCTACAGATGGCCATCCCAAAAACTCCCAAGATCTCGCTGCTGAAACCTTGGCCCCGGTGGCTCGGAACTCGTCCCAGATCTGCGCTTGACGCTTCTGCAAGGTCACTGTGACCTTCGGCCGTGGGATTCTACAGGGGACCTCTACATGGGACCTGGCTTGGACCTCTGGTTTTCAAAGAAATATGGGTTAAATATGACCTATCTGATTAAATATGGTTTAATATAAATATAGGATAGTAGGAGAGTCAATAAAAAACCGATCTCTTCTGATTCTTCAAGTTTTGACCTATGACCGAAGATATTTTGAGCGATTTCGAGGTGGGGTTGGCCTCAGGAGTTTCAATTTTTGACCTAGTAGGATCCAGGCCCGGCCCAAATTCAGCTAGTGATAGGTCCATTTTGAGTGATGTGAGTCCACATGTAGTGATATAGTCCATTCAGCCAGTGAAACTTCAGCTAGTGATATCTCCATTTGAGTCCAACATGTTGGTTGGTTCCAATTCCCAGTGTCCAACTGAGCCAATCGAACTTTATACCACTTTTGACACCCTGACTCTTAGCAAAAAGGCCAAGCCTTGCTGACACATACCGACATCTGCAAGATGTTGGTCCATGGATATCACCCATGTTTGGGTTTGGATTGATTCAACGCTAGTATCAATCGCGCTATGGCTATTACCAGCATGGTAGTATTGATGTAGACTCGTATACTATTGTTATCGTTTATATCGTCAACATGTTGTGATGATATCCTATAATAACTATAATTATTGCATGAATATAGCATATAGCAAGCCAACAAAAATATAGAAAAGTTCGAAGCCTGGAAATATGAATCGACTATCATCTATATCTACCATCCGGGAAACACGGTTCTGTTAGTCTTTTTGGGCCTTGCTATGCACTTCTCCATGCCGTCACTAGGTGATCGATTCGAGTATGACGGAAAATGAACAATCTATTCTGGACCATATGATAAAACCAAGATAACAACCAACATAAACCAAGCATATCTGCAACATTGATATAACCAACCATATGATATCATCTGATATCATATGAGCTATGCCCAAAAACCATGGGAGAATCGACCCCCATCCGGATCATCCGGCCGTTTCAGCTGGCCATCTGCTCATCCATCCACAGCCGGGCCTTGTTGGGACTGACCCGACATCGTGTCTTTGGATGTTCGGGATCAATCTCATGAAGAAGATCCACCTGCGACGTGCTGGTCAGCAGGGTGGCCTGGGCCTACGAATCGGATCCATGGTTTATTTTTTGTATGAATATAAGCCATATAATCCATTAATGGTCTATAAATGTCTATAAGATTTTATAAGTGGGGATATTCCATTAATCTAACTTGGGGTATTAGAAAACCATCATCCAATTCCTGGAAATCATTGTCGCCACTCTGGTTTGAACTTCCCCCTGCCATTGTTTCAAAGGAGTCCCCAGCTGCAAATGGCGAAAAAACTCCCCAAAATCACAACGAAAACCTCTGGGTACTAACACATACTAACCCATACTAACACGAACCCAAAAATGGTTCTTGAAGTGCTATTTTTTGGGGGAACCTTAAATGGTAGGGCTACTGTTTACCCATTCCCCAATTCAAATAATCGAGGGCAACCATGGGCCGCCTCGAAGAGTGCAGGCGGCAAGTTCACCTTGACGATGGAACCAACAGACCAAAATGGAGGGAGAACCAACAGAAATGCAAATGGAGATAGAAATTGAAAGACAAAAATTGAAACATATCATTTAAGAATATGTGATGAAATCTTATAGAAATCTTTAAGTTTCTTCTACATCACAGCAATGAAAATGGTTCAGAAGTTGATATACGAAATAGCAAACCCACCGTGCAGTATGGCGGCCGTCAGTCCGAATGAGTTCGAGCCATAGCCCTGTGGGCATGATGTGAATGAATAGACTCTCAGATAAAGTGTCAGAAAGTGAGTCAGATCGAATGTCAGATGTCGGAATAGAATACCAGATGAAATGCTATAGAATATTACCCTCTGGTTATTTAACATAGCCATGGTATAGATGGCCCATGGAAATAGATGGTTTACCTATTAATAGCATGGTGAATTTCCATGGCTATGTTAAAAAATAACCAGATGGTATATGAATATGACAAATATGTCAAAATACCCTCTGGTAAACTAACATAGCTATGGAAAATCACCTTTATTAATGGGAAAACTCACTATAAATGGCCATTTTCAATAGCTATGTGGCTGTTTACCAGAGGGTAAATGTCAGTGGCCGGGGATCACATTGTTTTTTTCATTTCACCAGATCCCGACCATCGGCCTTGACATAGACATCGCAGATGGCCACAGACAAGTTCTTGGCTTTCACGCCTAGCGACGACTCATGTCACCGTCGCATTAAATGCCCGGGATCTCATCCAAAGGGTCACTGTTTGAGACCAACAAAAACAGCATTGTCCAACGCTGTTCCTATTCACTGCCTTGGTCTTCCAGTGAAAATCTGCAAGAATCTACAAGAACCGATGGATTTACCATGACTTACCAGCCAAACTCACTGAGATTTTCCTGATTTCCATGTCAGATCCTGGTCTCTCCTGGTGAGCTCTCCCTCAGCCTGGAGTGGACAACACGAAGATCAGGCTGGTCTCATCCTCCCGCCAATCGAAAGGTATCCTTAGGCGGCCCAGATTGGGGTCGAAAAAAAAGGGCCCCTTTTTGAAGCTCCTGGGAGACCATCAACTACAATCAAAATTGGAGCAGGTGGCAATGCAGCTCGGAAAGCTCGCAGCTTCAAGGCATGATATATCTGTAGAGCGAAACTGGGATTACTCACACCAAAAGACTTTTGTTGGATGGAATAAAGTGGGAAACCCAATAAACCTACCATTTGGGGATGGTCGACAGAGCACCCATTTACAGTATGGTGATAACTTGGGGATTCTGAAAATGATCGGCTTTACCACTGGTTACTATGTAATTACATTACTCAGTTTCTATATATATCAGCTACGAGCACACTGAGGGATGGCCCTGTTCCACCAGCCAAGGCTCTGTGTGGGCATCGCGCGGCTTCGCTTCTTTCGTAGCGCTACGCCGTGGCCTTTCTCGGAATCAGCTGAGTGAAAGTCAATGGGAAGGATGACATCCCATATATGAAATGGAACATATCCCATGGAAAATATCCTTCAATCATGTCCTAAAATGGTAAAAATAGAGGGAAAGGGAGCTGGTATACCATCTATCATCAAACAAACCTGTTGTTAAAGGATTTATCAACCAACCAATGGGAAAAGGACATCTATGATTGGATTTCTATGGATTTCTCAAGAATGTTGTTTGCTTGCAAACCATCTCGCAGCTTGAGACCTATCTTCTGAGCGGTTGAAGAACAAAGCAAAGACTATTGCCAAAAATACATCTGCCATGTCTTCAATTTATAGTGGCTCTCGGGACAAACGTGGATCACAGGTCTAGTGCAAAGTTTGGAAAACGTGAAATCGTTGGGTGGGTCCATGTAGACCCTCCATAGGGCCCCAATTCCAAGCGGCACCTGATGCTGTCGCTCCACTGTGAGGGCTCGAGCACAATGGCTAAACACGAGCTGTGCTGGACACAACTTCATGGATTTGTTGTTTGGCACGAAACACCGAGTTTCTCATATGAGGATGGGTCAAAACCCTGGTACCTAGTGAACCCCAAAATAGCTGGTAAATGGATGTTCATCCCCCTAAAAATGGTATGTATAGGTATTGACCCATACCCATATTTCGCATCAAAACTGTAGCCCAACTGCGGTCCGAAAAAACCACAACTGCTATCCTTTTGGTGGCCACCACCGCCCCAACCGGCGACCTTTTCTCCCATCACTTGGCCGAGCCGTGGCGTCTGCACGCCTTGAGCCGCAGGCCTTGAGCGCATTCCTCCAGGAACTCGTGCGCCACATGGCCGTCCTCATCCTCAAAGAGCTGCCCTACGGCGTTGCGGCGTTGGGGTGAGACCTTGGAAGACCTTGGAAGACCTTGGAAGGTCATCCATGACTTTCCTACATCCCAAAAAATACGTTGGGGTTGAGATGACCATGATTTTCGTGACTAACTCAATGTCAACTGTCGTAGAGAAATCACCAGCAGATCTGCCTGCAGCCTCTAAAAGGTGCCTCTCACCCTTCTCCTGGGGGTGAAGTCCATGGGAAGTTGAGGGAAAAAATCGAGGAATTTACCAACTATGTAAATCAGGTAAAAAACTGGATCTGAAGGAGCAAATAGATGACTAGTAAAAAAAGGAGTCAACAAACACATTCGTATGTGACATTGATGAGGCTCAAGGGAAGCTTGGAAATATCTTGTTCTTTACTGTCGTGAAGCAATGCTGGGTTTTTGCTGGCTGTCCGACGGCACTTGGGGATCACCTTTTTGGGACATGGTCCCCTGGGGCAGGAGACTCACCCTCTGAACCACAAGAGGAAGGGGCGCGGAGATTGGAAGCGATCCAAATCCCGTTGTTCCAGGCGATCCAAGCGACCGTCAAACGGGGTCACGATTCGAACATACTGTTCCTATTTCTACAGAGCCCTAAGTTGATCTGCGCTTCGTTATCTTTAGTGGCTCTGTGAAGGGTATGATGAGTGTTCCTGCAAAGTCGTTGACAGATCTAGACATAATGAGTGAGGATCCCCAAACTCTGGGGAAGAACAATAAAGCAACCTGGACCTGCAAAGCATTGAACATGTTGATACCATTTAAAATTGAAGAGCCCAAGATCGGAGTTACCGCAAGAATGTTGTGGGCTGAGTGGTGGGGTGAACCCAGTGAACCCCGGATTCATCAAATTATGGCACTGGAAAATCCCCTATAAATCAATGGAGGTCTTAATGGCAAAATTCATCTACCCTCTGGTAAACTAACATAACTATGGAAAATCACCATTTTTAATGGGAAAATCCACTATTAATGGTCATTTTCAATAGCTACGTTAAATTACCAGAGGGTATAAAGGGTGGAATTTTCCAGCAAGCCATGTTTGATTGCCGGAGGGTTCTGTGCCTCAATGAATCAAGGTGTGCAAATCCGGGGATGACATTCGCCCAATATCATTGCTTGTCCATCCCGCCAACATGTTTCTTCCCCCCACATTTTGCTTCAGAGATTGAATAGATGAAATACTACACTTGGACTTCTAGAGTGTATTTGATACTATTTGATCTTGATGTTTTTAACCCAGTAATAAAACATCCCAGTAACCAACCATGGGGGGCCAGTTTAAATCATCACCAATACAGTAGGCCCAATAATAAACCTGGATCGTGGATGGTTTTATTAGTCTTATTCTAAACAAATATCCCCCATGATTGATATCATATTATCCCCTATTATCCCACAAGTATTCCAGAATTATCCCGCAATTATCCCATATCTGCACATGTCAACGGGGACTTCCCACAAACAAGGTGTACTCTCTGGCAATCAAACACGGCAATGGGAAATCCTCTATAAATGGAGGTTTTAAAGGGAAACATCATCTATATCAATGGTGGATTAGTGGATTTTCCATTGCCACGTAACCTTTGATTACCGGAGGGTAAGTACTTCTACAAGGCCCAGGCTGTATCCTGGCTAAGCTCCTCGTTCTGCACGTAGATGAAGAGATGCTCGTTTTGTGGAGCCTCGTTCTGCCTGAGCCACAAGGGGATGATGCTGAAGGGTACCCTGGTCCAATGTCACAGGGTTGCATTGTTCAAAAGCCGAAATGTAGTCCCTTTATACTGTCTGGTTAAGTTATTGATTCTGATAATCCCCTATAGTGGATAGTACAACCCCATCAAATCACCAACCAACAGGGGTGGCTACGTAGCCACTGCGAGCAGTTGGCTGCACCATCCCAAGTCAGAAAAATAAGCTAAGGAAAAATTACAGTATCATAAAATCATCATCCCACAATTCATCCCAAAATCGGACCTGGTTTCTTCTTGGGTCAAACACAGGAAGCCCAGCGACTGCTCCCTCTGCTCCCTTCGAGCAGCTTTGATCTCCCTGAAGCGAGTGCGGACAAGATCGAGTCGTTATTGGGGAGCTTGGGATCTTCACATTCCAGGAGATCTTCCTTTCAAATTCTATGCTACTGTATGTGTATGTATATATATATATACTGTATACAATTGTATAATATATACATATCAAGATTCAAGATATACATGTGCACAATATTTGCTCATGTGTTTGTCATATGGGTATGTGTCAAACTGATCCCACGGAAACCAACCATCTTCCATGACAAAGATCTTCCCCAAGGCTGTCCCATTGCCATCCCCCACCTCAAGTCATCTTGCGTCACCGCCCGTGCCATCTTCGGCCTTTGTTCCACCTTCGGTGCCTTCAGCGGCGGCTCCGGCGGAGCCGGCCGCGGCGCCGGCGGCGCCTGCGGAGCCGGCCGCGGCTCGGGGAAGGCGCGTGCCCCGCGCTTGGGGAAGCGGAAGAAAACGGTGATGGCCTGAGACCGGTGGCAGTAGATGGGTATGGATCAAGTCATGAAAAGCCGCCAGACTCAGAAAATCTCATTGGTCACCCCATATTTTGGTCCGTACTGGCATCTTTTTTGGGGATGGGAAGAGAAAGGGTATGTCTTGATCCATTTTGAAGCCAACCTTCTCTGAATTTTTAATTGTTGGAGGTCATATTGCCAGCAAGAGTGGGGCGCTTGCCACCATTCGCGGGGATATAAGCAGCAAAAGCATGGAACCATTGACTTGCTACCTGAGCAACTCACCAAAGGCAGGACCTTGTGTATACCAATAATGATAACTCAGCAACAAGTCTTCACAGGAATTTGTTTTGCTTGTGCATTTGCCAGACACCTGCTGCACCCCGTCGGAGTGGATAATTTTGGAGGAGTTTGGCCTGTTTTCCCCCATTTAGGTATGGGTTGAAACATGTTGAAACCAATGGACCCCTTCTAATTTGGAGGGTGAATAATGATGAATATCCATTTACCAGTTATTTAGAGGTTCAGCAGGGTACCAGACTTTGACCCATAGCCATTCCAAACCCACCTGGCGCCCCCGAAACGCTCCAGGAAACGGTGAGGTTTTGCTCACTGCCGCGATTGTATGCATCTTGCCTCGGGTCCACTTAGCTCCCAGCGCTCCATCAGGGATCAAATGTGTCTTGAAAATCAGGGACCATCTTCGATCCCATGCTTCAAAATCTCACTTTTCCGATTTTCAAACTTGAAAAAATCAACAAATGGGGCAGGCTTGGTCAAAGCCTATAATATTGGCAGACACAGACCATCATGTTGGATTCTAGCCATTCTAACCCATTTTCTGAACGGTTAAAGTATTTACCCTCTGGTAATTTAACATAGCTATTGAAAATTACCATTTATAGTGGATTTACCCATTGAAAATGGTGATTTTCCATAGTTGTGTTAGTTTACCAGAGGGTAAATATATCAAGAGCCACCATACATACCCATGATTGCTGCTTCATGCCTCGCTTCCGAATGGATGATAGCCCAAAGAAAATTGCAGGTTTCGGGCACACCAATTCTTCACTTACTTATAGGTTAATAAGCCCCTAATGATTAAATAAATCCCTTCATAATACCCCTTATAGGATAATAAACTTAGATAAATCATGATAAATCCCTTTACAATATGTGTATATATATATACCCTTATGTTATAATTAAATCCCGATTTGTTGCTTAAATCACTGAAATCTCTAGGAGTATTGTTGGTTAAACCCCAATGTTTGTGGGTGAAAATCCCTAAATCTCTAAAACCCATGTTTTTTTTTTGCTTTTTCATAGTTAAAGTCCGAAGAAATGGGTACATCCCAAGTCTTCATTGGAAAATTGCACCGCCAGGTGGCGCCAGTCGTCCGGGCGCCCGTTTCTCCTGGCCCCGCAGCTGATTCAAGGCTTTCGCAATCTCCTGATAGTCAGATGGTGCCCTCCATGATGGATTTGGGTCTGAAAATCCCACCTGGCTCCATTTACAGTAGGGAAAATGATAATGCTGACATTTGCTATCATTTACCATTTACATCCATTTACTATATCTGGATGAATCAGAACAAAGTGGATAACTCATAAAACACCCATGACTGGGAATAGTAAGCATACCACCTATTTATGGTGACATTGGGGATAGTTTATTATTGTTTTACCAGCATTAATTCACCCTCCCGAACTTGCGGCCCACCACTGGGGGATTTATAGTTAGCCCCACTCATCATCAACCAGGGACGTCAGGTGAGGAAGCTGGGAAAATAGTTCATGGAATTCCCGCAGCTACACCTACTATATACAAATATGAATGTCCAATGATGTTTAAATGTGGGTTTGGGGTGGAAAAGTAAGGTGAGATGATAATGGGCTGGGCATTTGGAAACGAAACTTTGGGCTTCACCAATCAAATTTCATGGGAAGTCGATCAGCAAAAATGGGAAGTCAAGTACCAAAACCCGGAATGTAACCAACAAGAACGGATCTAATCTATAAAGAGTCGTATAGGACACAGTTCAATTGTTGTGTATGAAATTAAATTGTTAGTGGATCAACCAAATCGCTGCTCAAATCAGCCTAAGATTGGGAGCAGTGAACATGCCGAAATGCCGACTGTTCAAGTTTACAAACCTCGTAGGCCTGAAATCAGCACAGATCAAACCATCGTCAACACGAAAGTGAGTGACGAAGGTGAGCATGGGTCAACAAGCGCCTACACCCCTCATTCTTGAAAGAGACTGAAACACCAAGAATTGGACATACCCTCTGGTAATTTAACATAGCTATTGAAAATGGCCATTAATCGTGAGTTTTCCCATTAAAAATGGTGATTTTCCATAGGTTTTTTGTATGTTTTGCCAGAGGGTACCTGAAATTTCGCCTCAGCCATTGATCGGCACCTCTGAACTCATCACTTCTGAGATGCCATCGCCTCGGAGACAGTTTCCGAAGTCCTGGGAAAGTACCCCAAATTCATCCCAACATGGGTGATTTTTTTTATAGGAAAACCACTGGTTTTGGGGGGGTCCCCATATTTTGGTACCCTCTGGTAATGACTAACATAGCTATGGAAAATCACCATTTTTCATGGGAAAATCCACTATAAATGGTAATTTTCAATAGCTATGTGGCTGTTTACCAGAGGGTAAACCCCCAATATCAAACCTGGGAACAAAAAAAACCACTCAGCTTGCAGTGCGGCTACAGCCTGACCCATTGACCCATCCCCACTACCGGATGGGACTCCACACAGTATAGCGCCAAGGCTGTGTGACTTGGCTCCAGGGACAAGACATGAACCTGGCAGCGGAAGCAAAAAAACCCAGGGACCCTGTTTTCCATTCCATGGAATAGGTTGGTCAAGAGGTACCCGGTTGCGTAAACATACAGTTCGATGTGGAAAACCAATGGTTTCCCTAGAAAAATGATCTACAAATGGTGGGTTTTCCACATCTATATGTTATATAGTTTACCCCTATAGGGTATCCCGTGAATCATGGCTTGGCTCACAAGCCTCAATAAACAGGGTAGGTCAATCCACAGTATGACCAACCAAGCAGGATATTTTCGCTAAGCCGCTAGGCGTAAGATCACATGTCTGGGCAGAGGACAGATGGAACTCTCCCAAAAAGACGAAAATGGGAACCCCTGCTCTTGTGATTGGAATGCCTAAGAATCACGCATGTCTAAGCATTTCTGGCTTCTTTGAGTGCTGCTGTACGTGATACCATCTTCAAATCGTGACTCATGGGATTGAAATTCATCCACCCGAATACATGTTGCCGTCAATCCCTGTCAGTTGCTGTTCATCTTCCCATTTTCTTGAGGAAAAATATCAAATCAGTTTAGTGGTTTCTACCAATCCAAAAGTTCACTATCCGTCTCAGCAAAACAACTAGAAGGTAACCCACCTGCCTCAGGTTTTGCACTTACCATAGGTTTCAGTTCGCGATTTCCCAGCCTCGGTGACTCGGTGCACATGAATTTCATCAGCGACGCGGATTTGACACGGATGCCGCCCAGCCACGCACGCGAAAAGGGCGAAGTGCTGGGAGGAGCCAAGGTGCAGCCCAAGCCTTGTGCCATCTGAATGCGATACTCCTGCCACGGTCCACGACATGACTCGGGTGCAGTTCATGGAGAAACAGCTCCATAAAGATGTCGGTTCCTGAGTCCAGTGATGTGCAACACCCACAAATGCAGGGCCGCACTAGTGCCAAATCATTTTTTTTTAATGGACCAATCCCAATTCCATTGGATGACCCTCAATCATCATCACCATCATCGTCATCGTTCCCCATTCGTAGATCCAGCTTTTGGACAAACCCATATATGGTCACCGACAGAATTATGGAAAAAAAAAAACGTTCAACTTAGACAGGCGGCGCCTGCGTCCGATTTTTCCATAATTAGGTTTTTCCCCATAAGGGTTCAAAATATCCCGGAAGTGA
>Ga0126342_10014748_pt1 | contig 13766 bp, 16 predicted proteins | sample Cyp1metagenome_FD_92528 | JGI IMG/M metagenome (GOLD analysis project Ga0126342, IMG submission 92528) | Coral microbial communities from Lord Howe Island, Old Settlement Bay, Australia - Cyphastrea 1 metagenome | ecosystem: Host-associated > Invertebrates > Cnidaria > Coral ...
ATGCTCTGAGATGCTCTGAGTGACCAAGCCTTGAATTTCAGCAAAGACATGTCATCTCACACCGACTGAAGTTCTGTGAATAAGTCCGAATGTGTCCCAACAGCCAAATCAGCGTCCAAGGCAGGAACTCAGCCAAACCGAGAGCAGCAGCAGATTTCACTGCTGGACAGCTGTCCTTCGCTGTGCATGTGAGAATTTGATGGGACACGTGCACTAGATTGCACTAGCAAGTTCGGTCTTGCTCTACACAACGCTTTGACGCTTTGGCAACACCAAATCTCACGCGTTAGCAAGATTAGCATGCCAAGTAGAACGCTTCTTTGAGTGTGAGCGTCCTCAAGCAGATCTGCCATCTTGTTCAGACTAACACTCTCCACATCACCGATCTTTGCCAATGCAGAAGCAGCCTGTCAAACATTGCAACATGCCCACACTTAAGCTCAAAGCCAAGGCCGTGGCATTAGAGTTCAATTGAATCTTGCTAACAAGAATAGAAAGATGATCTAATTGCCGGTAATATAAATCACTGGATCTTCCTGCCGTATCTCGTTATGGCTGCTGGCCCTGTTATTTGCAAGCTTGCAGCTGAATGGTCTCATAGGGGTGAGACTACATGAGCGATACTTGGTACGATATGTAAATGCTATCCTAGTCTTGCATCTTCAATGACAAACTTATTCCACAAATTGATTACTTTGTGATTCTTACATGTTCTTAGTCTGATCAGCCTTTCCCAAATTCATGGCTGCTGCTAGTCCAGGCTGGCAAGGGGTAGTGAGAAGCGGGGAACCGCGAACATCCGAAATCTCGGCGAACACTTGCGCGGCCAAGATATTGGAGCTCCACCAGGGTTTGACAATTGCAAACTAACTGACATGGAACTTCCAAAATTGGTTGAATTACGGTGCAATAAAATACACTAAACATATCTAAACATATGACCGTGACATACACATACAGACAGTGATGTTCATGTCTGTAATATCCTAGTATATTTAAAAAAATATGTTGATAAAATATACCTGCACCTTCAAACGTCAAAAACATGTCAGTGTGCAATTCAAGTTTGCAACTCAAATTGCGTTGTTGCATCAACACGCACCCCTTGAGAAAAAAAAACATCTCTAAATTAAAAATGCGCTCCTCTTGATGGCTGGGCGAGCTCCACTTGCAAAGACGCGCAGAAATCGGAAGGCAAATGCACGCAAAAACATGCAAACATGTGCCCAAATCAAAGAATATCTTGAAACCAGTTACAAATATGTTCTAATACGTTCCATTTTGAGGATTTGGGAGGGTGGTGCAGGCGCTGAAATTGAATTCGCAGAATTATTTGTTGAACCGAAACTTCACATACCCAAAAAATGTGCTATATACATACATACGCGTATGAAGGTCCTCATTAGGCACTCCGCACACTTCGCACCCTCTTGCCCAATCGCTCATAGCCCATTGCTCAGGCAGTCTAGTATTTCCTCTTGTATACAAATCCAATGCAGCCATGACAAGCTAGGGCAAGTACAAATAGGTTTGTTTGCACAGGAAAAGGCGGGAAAACCTTCCATGTTCGTCCATTTGCCGCAGACATGGAAGATATTGGAAGATTTTGGAAGTATGCTACAGATTGTTACAGATTGTTCATGTATTTTCTTGACAAGTTCCTCCCTGATCCTTCCTGCCTTTGCACGCACGATAAAAATCTCATCTGCAAGTTGACCACTGACCTGGATGCGGAATGATGCAGAATGATGCGGATAGACTCCAGGCATCTCACGCCACAAATCTGCCATGTTTGGTGTGGGCGGAAGATGGCAGAAGATAGTCAATGTTGGAAGACTTCATGTTCAGCACACAGCAGGTCATCGTCTAAGTGCATCTGCAGAGCTTCGAGTAGCTCCAGTATTTCGAGTTCAGCTCAGGATTATCAAATGTTTGATATGTTTGTATTTTCATGATTTTTCATGTATTTTCTACTACAGCTTGAGAGTAATGAGTAAAGCTAGAGGAACTCCAAGGAACCTTGTCAACATGATCACGAGCTCTCGGACCTGGCCGAGCAGGAGACAAGCATCCAAAAGTGTCTAAGGGCCTGTGAATCCAATGTGAATTCCACAACTTTTTGGAAGGATTTGAAAGGCATGTGCTGTCTGAGTCTAAGCCTAAAGGGACCCAAGCTACATAACATGTCATGTAATGTAACGAGTCAACTTGACACACACCCCTTCCGTGGACCTAGTGCGGAAAGGCAATCTAGCGCGCAAGTCTTCACTTCCCAGTCATCGTCGTCAAGAAGCCTGTCATGCTGAGATGTCGTCTCTGCTTCCAGAAATACTTGCCATATCTTACGATTTCTTTGTCACGCCATGGCATTAATTAAATTGTGAGCAAGGAGGTGACTAGCAGAAATTCAAAGTCAGCCCAGTCGGCATTACAAGTCAAAAACACTCAAAGACATCTTCCAAGATACAACATGATACAGCCACTCAACGAGCCCGCTTCGGTTCGACTCGTTTTTTCCCAATTCACTGGCCTTGCAACTTGCGCAGCTGCTGTCTCCCATCCAAAACCCTGATCTTCTGCTGCGATGCGGCCAAGTGCAGCCTTGTGTGCTTTGCACCAGCAGTTTCTCTGGCACTACTACAACATACTACAACATACTACAACATACTACAACATACTACAACATACTACAACCTATTCCTCTCAAAATGCGGCAACTTTTGCCTAGCTAGTTGAAACTAGTTGAATATCTGGAAAGCCTTGAGAAGGATGAACGCAAATCTCGGTGCAGTTCCAAGGGGCACTTGCCGCACACTTAGCTTTTCTGCAAGAAGGAGGCATCCGAGTGCTGCAGCCACCTGCAGAGAATGAGAGTCTTCATTCAACTGGTGCCTTATGATGCCTTAAGTAGATCTTGAGTCTCTCGTTGCTCCATTCCTCTCAGTGAAAGGATCAAACAAATTCAAACAACCTTGCGTCAAAGCATTGTCAGCATCTTCTTCAAAGTCGTCGAAGAGGCCATCCTGGAGGGAGCGGAGAACGCTGCAAATCCCTTTGTGAAAGAGGAAGGCAAATAAGATAAATAAGGCAAGGCAATGGAAAATTTGGAATGTTAGTGAATGTTAGTGACACTATTAGTGATGTTAAGATATGTTAAGTGAGATTTGGTGAGTTGGTGATGTCAAATTGTGCAAGAGATTGCCGAGATGCCGGAGCTGCCCCGAAACAACTTGCCTGGATCAGCTCTTTGTGCACTGATGCCTCCCGGCCCATATAGCCTCACAGCAACTCACAGCAACTCACAGCAACTCACAGCAACTCACAGCAACTCACAGCATGTTTTGTCAACTCTTCGTACTCTTCGTACTCTTCAGCTGGATGAACTAAAAATAGGGCTGTCACCGAGGGCCAATGTAGCTGCGATGCGCTTTCTTCCATCCTTCAATCAAGCAAGAGGAAAGGATTGCATTTTAAATGAATCTTTTTGTTGCACCTCTCCTCAAATTAATTGAAGCCTTACAATGTCCCACATGAATCATACTGCCATGTTCAGTAAAGTCTCCTCATCTCTGGCAATTTCGAGGATTCGATTGAGAGCATTGGGAGTCTGCACAGCAGCGACCACACCATCTGATGTGGAAATGGTTTGAGAAATGAACGGCACGGATATAAAACGACATAAAGTATTCAAAGAACGTGTCTTGCACTGCATCATGAAATACCGAGGCACATCTCTGACATAATCAGACATCTTGCCAACCTGCCATGTGGGGAGATCTGACATGTTCTAATATGTTCTACAGTTCTACAGTAATCAAAAGAATGCATTGTCAGGGACCCTAGAAAGAGCACTCTAAGTGCACAATGCGGCAACAAAAACTTGAATCCTGTCGCATTTGCAGGTGAGGCTCCTGTGGCACAGGGCTATGTGATGATACGATTTTACCCAATACTGTACATGTTACCAGTAGCTCCGCAGGCAGGAGAACTTTCTTTGAACTCAACAGTTACTGTAGATGTCTCTAATGCAGGACGGATGAAACATGTTTGTCACTGACCATTTCGTGTTTATCTCTGTACCTGTCGACTTGTCAATGCATGGTCTTTGATGTTCTGCCTTGTATGCACTCCTTTCGTTCCTTGCGGCGAATGGGATATTATTGGGGTTTCGAACGGATTCATCGATGTATTTATCTGCATTCCTTCCGCCCAAGGATCCAAACCTGCCAAAACCTGCCAAAAGACGCCGAAAGGAACTTGTTCAAAGATCCTTTCAGGTTTTGCAGCATTATTTGTCTTTCAGGAATTGCATACAGAACTGGAGACGACCCTCTGACATGAGAGAACTCTTGGATTTGTTTTGACCGCTTTGGGCATGGCAATTCTCATATCTTCTCGCTAAGATGCTAAATTTAGAGCAACGACTTTTATTTTGTGGATTTGTGGGAAGGAACCAAGATCAAAGGAGTCCCCCGTACAAGAAAAGTGTTGCTGGCGTTGACCTGGTTTTCCAATGCCGTGACGCTGTCACCTTTTCGTGTCAATGATGGATCCTGAACAAAGCCTGCTTTCCGCCGAATAGTAAATAGATGTAAATACTGGTAGTGCTTTCATTTGACCTAGTGCAAATGCTGAGACCGGCATATTGAATGTCGCCGTGCGATAATTATCAAAATGAGGTTGAGGCAGAGGAGGATCCTGAAAGTCTTACAGAAAGGTTGGAAAGTTGTAGGCTGGCATGAATCGGCATGGCTGCTGCTGCTGCGGCTGCTGCTGCTGCTGCTACTGCTGCATGAACATGCATTGAAGTATATATCTCAAAATGCCTTTGCAAACAGCCAGCCAGACAACAGAGGCTGCTATAGCCCGCGTTTCGGAGTCATCATCGCACAAGCACTCCACTACCTCTTTACAATGCTTTCCGCCTGGCGATGAACTTACACTCTTGCATGTCATGTATGTCACAGCGCACATGCACTTTCAGCACGGATTGCAGATGATTGATTCCAGATGCTGTCATATTATTCGTACTAATATAGTGCAATCTTTTCGGTCTCCATCTGTTTCCTTTTCTATCCTCCGACCTTTCATGCGATCCAGCAGGCAGAGCCCATATGAGTCCGCTGAGCCTTCTATCCCCATGAGGCCAAGTGCTTTCAGAGCGTTTGCTCGTGATCGCGGCTCCGCAAGCCTTGACTTTCGCTTGTTTGATCAAGGACAGATGAAAAGAGATGAATGAAGATATACATATATATATATATACAATCCTGAATAATTATACGTCTATATATAAAGAACAATGTAAATAAACAAATATATAATCAAATGAAGAACAGAAACATAGCATTGTCATATGTGAGTCTACCTCAACAACTTCTTCAGCCTCCTTTGTGTTTTCATCGTAGCTTTTTATCAAGCCCTCCCAGAAACCTAGTACAGTACATCAAGACACGGATAGATGTGGCTGACGAGATATCAACCATTTTATCAAAATTTAAGGATCACTGGAGCTTTCTCAAGCCAGTAAGTCTATGTAAATCTGACCCGAGCTTTCTAGCAGACTGCAGTGAGTGAAATGTCTCTATTTTATTCTATTTTCACGAACTGGAACATCCTGGAGCCACCAAAAACAAGCCACAACATGCCACAAGTTACCCCAACTTTTCCTCAAGCATCCTGGAGCCAAATCTGTGGCTGCCATGCTTGCTGGGGCTCCTCACTTTCGCGCTACAATTGGTGCAAAGGGCGCACCCACTGCGCCAACTTTCCTGGCGGTGCACAGCATTAAACACCTCCACACCTCCAGGCATCTTCCGTCTCACTTCAATAAAATGCCAAAGACATGCGTAAACAATCGTAAACATGCCAAAGGGACGCCAGCGCTAGACAAGCAGCGCCTTGAACTTCTGGGGAAGCGTCCTCATTCATGTTGACAGCTAGGCTTTCCCATTTTCAATTGCAAGACAGCGTGACCATTCTCAATCACAACCGACCTGGCTCAAGTGATCATCTTCGACTAAGACTAAAACGCTCAGTTTTTCTTTCAGGTCTTTTGCGCAGTCTTCAGCCTGCAAAGCAGAACAATCGTTAAAATATAAAAATCAACGAACACTGAGCTTGCTAAGGGCTTGCTATTCGAAGAAACATCAGCATCAAATGAGCCTCTATCCCGCCCAGGGCTGAACATGCGCCGAATCTGACTGCTTCAGAAGGATCCTGAAGTAGACTGCGAATCCTGCTCTTTGATCCTGCAGGGACACCCTCAAGAATAAAGAGGGAAGTCTCGGGAAAGCATTGAAAAAATATCAAAAATTGCGGTTCACAACTCAAGGTGCGCACCCTCAAAACAGAAAATCAAAGAACCGGAAATCCCACATGTGCCTAAGGAAAAAACAGAAACAAAAAATAGGAAAGCAAGTAAACTCAGGTACACGGTAAGAAAATGTAAGAAAAATGTTAGGAGGGTTTACAGGATCTAACCCTTTTCGCCAAGAATATCTTCCATAAATGCCGTTTTGGACTAAGACCTTTTTACAACAAATGCTTCACACCAAGACCCATTCATGCTGCAAACATTGAAAAACTAGTACAGAGCGACTTTGCATGACTTTACGCCGCCCACAAGGTCTCTACACCAAGGATAACAAGGGCACTCTAGACCACAAACCCTTTCGCATGGAAACTTGTTTACACCTCAGTGGTACCAATCGATATCAATCGATACTGTAATCATGTAGCACTCTGTAGCACAAGATATCAGATAGCACCAGATAGCAGAAGGATGCACAAGGGCATAACTTTCTGATGCATCCCCATTTGCCCGTTTCGGCCTGAGGCCGCATTCCCGATGGATCCAATGGCCAGGCACCCCCAATACTTCACCTGGCAAAGGATGTGTCAAAGCACAACGATCACAACATCAGCAGTTACAAAGAAATTACAATGTGACATAGTGTGGCACATGCAAAGCACTCACTGGTTTCATTTACCTCACTCCCAGCTACAGCAACGCAGCTACATCAGCTACAGTATACACCAGGATATCATGCCTGTGGGTCATTGTCCTCAATCAAGTTGGCCAAGTCCTGTCAATGACATTTTGCTCAATGCTGCTTCTATGTCTGCTTTTATCATCGTCGTCGTCGTCGTCATCATCATCATCATCACAAGGAAAATCTCAACAGGTATGCAGCGCGACTGAAGTACAAGAAGCAATGTGAGCCCTGCACGTGGTAGAAAGGAGCTGCCGATGCACCGGCTGCCATGACGCTCTTGCACACCTGCTTGCTCCAAGAAGCATGAAAGGAGGTGACGTGTAGAATGTTGTTGCGATTTACCGCAGGAAGTTTAGAAGTCAAACTTCCGACAATATGGACAGATGGACAAGCAGAGGTGGGAAGAGTCAGAGAAGAGAAAGAGTCAGAGGAAAGAAGATGCAGGTGCGCGAAAAGATAGAAAAGTCGCGATTCATTCTGTTTTTCCAAGGATTTGCGGCTTCGGAGGATCGAAAAGTAGGCTCTCTAAAGCGACGGGTGCGGAGCCATCTGGCCAGATGAGAGATGAAAAATTGCACGCTGTTGTGGCGCGAAGCACCTGTCGAACTCAAAATGTACAAAGCACACCGTTATCGGAGCGCTTCTGGAAGTTGAGGTGTCGAAAAAGTGCACGCCGTTGCGGCGCGAAGCACATTTCCAAATCAAAATTTACAAAACGCACAAAACACGTCAAAACACCTCAGTGTCGGACAACTTTTGGAAGTTGAGATGTCGAAAAAGTGCACGCCGTTGCGGCGCGAAGCACATTTCCAAATAAAAATTTACAAAACGTACAAAACACATCAAAACACCTCAGTGTCGGACAACTTTTGGAAGTTGAGATGTCGAAAAAGTGCACGCCGTTGTGGCACGAAGCACATTTCCAACTGAAAATGTACAAAGCACACTAGGTTCGGAGCACTTGTGGAAGTTGAGATGTCGAAAAAGTGCACGCCGTTGTGGCGCGAAGCACATTTCCAAGTCAAAATGTTAAAAACACACCATTCTCAGAACACTTTTGGAAGTTGAGATGTCGAAAAAAGTGCACGCCGTTGTGGCGCGAAGCACATTTCCACATCAAAATGTTAAAAGCACCACATGCTCGGACCACTTTTGAAGGTTCAGATGTGGTTTTGCGTGGCAGGCGCAAGGGATTCTGCACCTTGCCAAAAGTGAGCAAAACGTGAAGGTTTTTGTAGCATTTCCAAAAACGATGGCAGGTGTGGGACATTTGAAGAGGATCTCAAAGATGCATTTCGTGTGGCATGCGCAGTACAAGAGACATGTTCATCAGAGATGTTAGGAGGTCAGGGCGCTGATTTCCTGAGAGGGGTTGCACTTTGGAGCATCAAATCGTCAGGTTTGCTAAGATGATTTTGCGTGACAGGTGCGGCACTTCGTATGACCTGGCATCACTTTTTCGTGGCAGGCGCAGCACTTTACACAGAAGGAGTGGAAAAATCGCAAAACGCATTTGGTAGGAGGCAGTCAGATTTGCCATTTTTGAAGGAAGTTGAAGTCTCTCAGAATTTTCTCGTTTTTGATGTTGTCATCGTAGAAGACTGAGGAAGTCTCGCATTACCCTACACTACACCCATTACACGACACCACAGCTACAACTGCAACTACACTACACTAATTACACCACACTACAACTACAACTCCACTACACTACAACTACAGTTGCACTACACCACACTACATCCAGCAGTTGTTGGTGAGGTTGCCACTGCAACCATTGCAGCAACTCCAAAAAACACAACTCCAACCACCTTTCGGTCCATCAGTGGATTCGCTCTGCCATCCGTGATTGACGACAACCAACCTCTCCTATAGGTTTCCTATTTTTGAAACTTCAGCCACCGCCTTGTGCGGTACTACTGGTATACGATTTATTAAGCATGTTTGAATGGAGTGGGACGGACGGCTGCAGGAGTGCTTCAACGCGTCAAGAGGTGCGGTGGCAGAGACCTGGCACTGTTTCTGAGTTGCCCGCTGCTTCCTTCACATCTGGACTGTAGCTCCGTCGTAGTTCTGCAATCAGGAGGTCCTTGGGAAGTGGGCTGCGGCATCTCGCGATCTCTGGTGGTGTCCTGCACCTGTTGCATAGCCCTGATGACGTCAAAACTCCACGAAAAACCAAACAATACCAAACAATACCAAACATCTCTTCTAAGTTCGCAGCCAGGTGAGTGGTCACAAAGGATTCCCCCTAAATAGTGTTCAGAACGGAGTATAGCCATCAGTGCCAACATGTCAAGATTTATCAAGACGTTGTTCCAGAATTTCTGGTGACACAAGTGCACATGGTTCAAATGGTTTCAAAGACTTGCAAAGATCAAAGCAGGATATAATACAAAGAAGCCTTGGCAGCCAGTTCAGTGATCGCAAGTGCCTCCATGCAGCTTGCCATGGTTTGTCACACTTAAATCGCGCAGAACATGCAGCTACTTGCAGGCTTCTCGAGTTTCTCAATGCTGCCACAAATAGGAGACTGTTGCGACTCGCAGTGACTGCCTTTTGTTCATCGGTCTTCGAGCTTAGCTCATAGGAAAGCCCCTCCCTGCATTTAACAGATCGCTGAAGGCATCAGAACACCAAAAGAGATGAGTCACTGATGACTGATGAGTATCATATGTTGAGTGACTGTTCACTCTGTCAATCAGTGCGGGATCTACTCAAAACGGGCACAAAGAGAGGTGCGTAAAGAGCTCTTTTCATGTCTTTTGGCATCCTTTTGCAATAATCTATACGTGAGGTGCGAGGTTAGAGCCATCAAGAGGGTGACTATTGCAAGCAAGGGGACTGCAAAAACGAATTTCGACAGCCAATAAGAGCAGGACTTTCAACCATGAAATTTATATGATGGTTTCTCTTGTGATTGGTTTGATTCCTTTGTGTTGCATCATGCACCTTTCAGACCACAGTGAGTTGGAGTGTAGGTCCAAAGATGTCCAAAAGATTCCAGAAGTCTTGAATTGCCTGGTAAATCCTTGCTGGACACTCTGAGAGCGATCAGTGCCAGGCTGGCGAACTGCCTTGGAATTCGAATAAATTCGAGTAACGATCAGTGCAGTGCCAGTGTCAAGGCAGAGACATTGCAAGGCAGCGTGGCCTACTTGATTTGCCCGTCAAGTACTACGTTACATCAAGTAGTACATCATATTTAGCACATCAAGTACATTTGACATGGGGTATTTTCAAGTATTTAATCAACATTAATACTCAAAGTACTCACGAGATCCGTTTCAGAATACAGAGAGTTTGGGCCACGACCAAGGCCATTGGCTCAAGCACCCGGGGTCCAACCTCTACCCTTGAGACTAGTCAGCTGCAGTCACAACACGTCACGACGGTGTTTGGAGTGGAACAGGCAGGGAGTTTTTGTGCTCTATTTCTCCCACTAGAACAAAACATGTCAATGTCGTGTCAGCTTTGTTTTATGTTGCTTCAAGTCAGGAAACCTTCCCATCGAAAGCAAGCAGAGAGGTCACCGTCAGCCAAGGCGGTAAATTATCACTCTGCACCTCTGAAACTTCTGGGGCAGTCGGCAGTACAGCTTCGGCCTTGAAACTACGCAAAGTGACAGGATGTGATAGGTTTCAAGCAAACAGTTTGATGCCATTCCTGTCGTACAAGAATTTCAAAGCATCACGGGACCATCGGCCTTCGTCGTCAAGATCTGCCAAGCAACCGCTGCTCTCACCTGCTGTGACACTTCTCATCCGTCACAATGAGAATGATGAGAATGTGAGTATGGTGAAACAGAATTCCCACTCCGCTCTCCGCTGCCTCTTGCATTGTGGCTGTCCTCCTGACTTTCACGGACACCTGTTACACAAGGGCTGGAAGCCTCAACTTGCAAAGGTCCAAGACTTACCAGTTGATTGAACCTGGAATCGATATTTATCAGCAAAAATGACATAGAATTCTCCCCGAAAGTCAACAAGCTGGAGCGGCGTCTCCATCTGGAAGTCTCCGCAAATCGCTGAGTTCTACTCTGATCTCCACCTGTGCAGCATCCATGCCAGGCGTCTGCGGTCTATGGATGAAGATACGTCCTTTTCTTTTGAGGCTTGTGGCTTGCAGGGCTGTTTCCAATCCTGTGTCTCCTTGTGTTTATTCCATCCAATCAATCTTCATAACCCTTATCACATCACCCTTGTCTCTACCAAGCTTACCTCTACCAGACTTACCTCTATCAAACTTGGCACTATCAGACTTACCTCTGTCAAACTTAGACTTGTCTTTATCAAACTCAGTACTGCCAGACTAATCGCAATCAAAATTAACAGCATCAAGAATCAAACTTATTCTCTGTATTAAACGGACCTCCTCTACCAAACTTGTAACTTATCTCGATCTCTGCTAACCAGACTTTTCTGATATCTTTTCTGTATCAAACCTACTACAACTTACTTCTATCAAACTTATCTTCATCAAGCTTTTTACCATCCAGCTTTTCTATCAAATCTACCTCTATCCAACTTCTCTCCCGCTTCTCTATGAAAATGTTCCCATCCATCCCTATCCAACCTTTCTCTATCAAAGCTTACCTCTAGAAGACCTCATGCTTGCGTATGCTTGCAATCATAAGGCTGGCCTCCTCAGAGTGACTCTCTGGAGATACCTGCACGTTTTGAATTCAAACCATACGAAAAACATGGGAAAAGAAATCTCAAGGGGATTCAATTAGATCAATGATGGTAGGCTTTTGGTAATCAACTGTGGCTTCGAAACCATCAGGAACAAACGAGAGAGCAAGGTAGAGGCAGGAACACTCTTCGAAACATCTCCAAATCATCTCCAAACACCATTCATTAATCTTTCCGAACAATGTTCCTTCACCAATTCTAGACGTGCCATACTGAGTGGATTTAGAATCTCAAAGAGGTTGTGCAGTTAAGTTCAGTACACGAATGTTCTTCACCGATTGTGAAGCATCTTCATCAGATTGACCTACCGGTAAAACCGTGCCTCGTCAACTGGGAGTGTGACCAACCTGATCCGAATGTTGTGGACGAACAGGAGGAAAAAAAAAAAAGGAAATTGCTTGTTGAGGTTTGCTGTACATACAGACTGCAAACTCAAGACGTTGTAGGGGCACATTCTTCCTGTCTGAATTTTCTTACATCAATTTGATATCAATTTGTATAGTTTCGGCTCCGACGGGTTTGTCACAACATCTCCATGCTTCATCATGCTTCCCTGCCTACCAAGCCCAGTTATCGGACTTGCAATTGCTGTGTCATTCTGAATGAAACCAAACCAAGACCTGGCTCCCATCACCCTGAGAAACTGACATCAAAATTTGACATGTGTGTGGCACTGTTGTGGCATGTCAATGCAATTTTGTTCATTTTGTTCAGTTCTCTTCAAGTTGAGACCGCTGCCCAAGCGGAACACGCATCAAATGTTCGCAGTCTTCCGCCAACTTCGCCACCATCGGGTCCTCGTTGCATAAAAAATTGGGAGTGTGACTTGCCAAGTACCGGGAGAAGGCCCAGGAATCAAACAGGGTCTTGACATCGTCAGAAACTCAAAAATTGCTGCCAGGAGTGGCTGGTTTGAATGTTCAGAGATGTCCAGAGTCCTCGCGGTTCTGCCAGACATCCTCAAACATCTGTCCAAAGCCTTCCTCCAATTCAGTTTTTGCCACTCCAACTCCACGGAAATGGCAGTGGATTTCAAGAAATGAGTCGGACGAAAAATCAAGCACATTCAAGCACCTACAGTACCTGGTGAGCGACTTGTACAGCATCTGCACTACACTACACTGCACTCTTCAAACTGGCTACAACATTATATACAACTTTCCAAACAGGCAAGAAAACGTTGAGCTGTTTCAGCAGGTCCTTCCCAGCTTTGTAGCCAAATTGGTCAGAGACCTTGCTTCCCCGGCCAGCAGAATACTGCAATGGCATGCAATGGTTTCAAATAGCTTCGCATTTTGCTGTCACAAGCCTTGCTTGACCGAGCAAACACTTCATATCTGCAGTCCAAGAGTGCATGCCTTTGTACTTTAGACTGTTTGATGTGAGTACCAGGCAAGCGCAACTAAAGGCTAAAATGTTACATGCTTTACAATGGTTCCCAATGGTTTTCACCGTTTGGAGTCTGGAGGTCAAGACAACAGGCCGGCATTAACTAAAGCAATGTAAAGAGCAACGTAAAGAGCAACGTAAAGAGCAACGTAAAGAGCAACGTAAAGAGCAACGTAAAGAGCAAGAGATAGCGACAGTACTGACAGACCCAGCCCTGTATAAGGCCCGGGCCAACTCTTTGCAAGCAACTGCAAAATGCATACCCAAACCTCTGATGTGATCCATGTCTTTTCAAAGACAACTGTGCTATAGAATGCGGTGTATAAGTGTAATTATTATATAGTATAACGTATCTGTATATCTGTATGATTCTGTATGTATATACTATAAGATATGTTAATCCGTGTAAGCTAGCATTAAACTCACAACTTTTGCGGCAAGCTATGCGCTGTTCACGAACATGCCGTGGCAGCTACAGTAGCTTTAAAAGGGGAACACCGCGATGGACACCAATATCCAATATAATGTTGGGTTAGGATTAATAAAACCCCCAAATTAATCATAGCCCTTTTCACCGGAAATTTTTGGGCAATACTAAAGTCCTCTACGTGCTGATTTCCCCCCCTAATAATGGAACACTACCCCCGAATTAATCATACCCCTCCGGGATCCCCAAATTGTTGGTAGA
>Ga0126342_10014749_pt1 | contig 13765 bp, 17 predicted proteins | sample Cyp1metagenome_FD_92528 | JGI IMG/M metagenome (GOLD analysis project Ga0126342, IMG submission 92528) | Coral microbial communities from Lord Howe Island, Old Settlement Bay, Australia - Cyphastrea 1 metagenome | ecosystem: Host-associated > Invertebrates > Cnidaria > Coral ...
CTACCCCCCCTTTCATACAATACATTCACATGCTCTGGGGACCTCTGGGTTGTGCTGGCATGCGTTGGCATTCTCCCTACTACTGGATACTACTGGAACATATTGGAACCACCTGGAGCCTATACGACCCTATAAGAACTGTCCTGGACCCCCAGTACCTGAAATGCATAGCTGCACTGATGTGCAGCTACCGCCCCGCTTTCATACAATACATTCACATGCTCTGGGGACCTCTGGGGTGTACCTGAAATGCATAGGTGCACTGATGTGCAGCTAATCCCCCCCCCTTCATACAATACATTCACATGGCATTCTCCCCACTGATGGATACTTTTGGAACACATTGGAACACATTGGAACACATTGGAACATATTGGAACCACCTGGAACCTATACGACCCTATAAGAACCGTCCTGGATTCTCCTGGATGTGCTCCGCCCCGAGTACCTGAAATGCATAGCTGCACTGATGTGCAGCTACCGCCCCCCCTTCGTACAATGCATTCACATGCTCTGGGGACCTCTGGGGTGTGTTGGCATGCATTGATGTGCAGCTACCCCCCCTTTCATACAATGCATTCACATGCTCTGGGGACCTCTGGGGTGTGCTGGCATGCGTTGGCATTCTCCCTACTACTGGATACTATTGGAACACATTGGAACTACCTGGAACCTATACGACCCTATAAGAACCGTCCTGGATTCTCTTGGATGTGCTCTGCCCCCTGTACCAGTCGGAGGATAATGAGGACTATGGGCTGGTGAAGAAAAGTGAATCTCTGCAGTTCTTTTCGGCAAGGTCAGTACCCTGTGAGTAAGACTGTTGAAAGCATCTGACGCCATAAGACTTTGGATCTCAATGTTTGATAAAAAACAACAGTTGAAAGAGCTATACGGAATGGGCAGGGTTGGATTAGATCAACACACTTCAACCATCTTCAACCCAAGGCTCAACCTAAAAAACATCCTTTCGGTGCCGTACAATCCTTAAAAAATGTTGGAAAAAGGCACCCTAATAATAGATAAGAATCAGCAACAACTACTGCATACTATTGCATTTAGTACATGTAGGCTTCTCAAGACAACCTTCATGTATAATGAATGTGCGGCGTGGAACTGCTGCTAACCCCACAGGTGCATACATTCATGATACTTCATCTGCGCCCTCCTCCCCAATCTCAACTCCCCCCTTTCCAAATTTCGCATCCCCCCTCCAAATTTGGGAATTATTAATTAATGTATTAACCCATGGGGGTAGGTGGCCTCCCATAATTTGGCAAACTTAGATTTCAGGGGGGTGCTCAAAAGCGTCATGCTATTTCGTAAGATTCCCCAGGAAAACTCCATGAGCATCAAAGATCCATGGCCTTGCAAAATCAATGAATGTATGAAACCGCCTCCCCACCTTTTCTAAAGTTTAGAAGCCAAATACTGAAAATGTATGAGGAGCACTCCCCACCTCTTTAGGTAATCTCTTAATTTTACAAAAAAAGTTCATACAAAAATGTCCGTTTCAGAGGGAGGGGGGTGGAAATGTATGAAAAATTCCCTGCCTCCCCCCCTCTCCATATATTTTAAGGGGTGGGGGATCCAATTATATAGTTAAATAGGACAGGCAATCACAGCAAAAAAAGAACATAATAAAACAATATGTAGTAAAGTAGGAAAAACAAATCTGTTGAAAAAAATCTTACATACAGTAATAAAATCGCATGCTTATCTAGAATTCTTCCTCCATCTTCCTCCTACCTTGCTATCAAAAAAGGGCATATCTCAGGCATAATATATCGTGAGTGCCGCGCGAAATCGCGTGAGCGCCTTATGAGTCCAACATTTTGGGAAAAATCCGGATTTGATAAGTCGGATTTTCTGAAACCAATCAAGAATACATGTGAACTGTGGATTCCAAAAAAGCTGTAGAATACACATATATATTATATAAATTATATATAATTATATATAATTATATATATAATTGTATATACATAGATACATATTCATATATTTAAACATTTATCTTTTCGCCATCCTTTCTTCGTATGGCGAGCCAACCACTTTTCTGAACAGCAGCGGCCAATGAACTGCCAAGGTCTTCGGTTTGGCGTCTTAGAAGTACCAAGGTAATGAATGAAAATTGCGTTGAACATGAGCTGCTGGGTGGAATTTCCTCCGACTAATTTTCCAAGCTGAAGCTGATCGCTTGGGATTGTCTGCGGGTCAGCATGAAAGTGGTGGCTGACTCCTTGGGCATGCCATCTTTCACAAGTTCCTGCTGGCAAGTCATCACTGACGTGAAACTCATCACCCAAGATGGTGTTCAAAACATGTGGAAATAGACCATGAATTCCTTGGCGCATCAACTGCAATCTTTAGTCCGCCGGAATTTTCTAGAGGGCATGGTGGAACTAATGGAGACGCAAACCAGCAGAAAACCGCATCCATAATTCCCTTGTCCTCCCACAGGCGCTGTGCCAAGAACTCCGGGCTATCAGGCTGCGTCTGCTGCACTGCCGCTAGTACTAGGGGCATCAGCAGCGCTGCGCGACTGAGCAAAATGTTGTGATTTCCAAAGCCAATAGCAGCGAAAGCCAAACCTGGGATTTGCTCATACCGACCACAGGATGATATGGTCTCTGGACCGAGAAATTGATGGAAGGTGTTGCTGCATGGGGGAATCCAATCAGCCCCTTCCTGACACATCTCAGAGGCTGCAAAAGGCTTCCATCATTACAGCTAAGGAGCCCAGGAAGCAAACAACTTGGAGGTCATTTACCTGACGACGAAAAGGCTTCACGCACGCACAAATCCTCAATGGTAGAAAATAATCGCAAAATTGTGTCACCAACTTAGACTGTTTGCTAACATTGGAGCTGGCCTGTGGTTGCGCATAGGGCTGCACCATCCATACCGTGGCTGCAACCGCCAACGTGGCTGCCAGAACTTTGCCCATCGGGACAAGCAGGTTCTGAACCGCGGAAGGCATGGGACTACCGAGAGGTCTAAGAAAATCTTCGCAACAATTGAACGGCAAAAAGAACTAAAGAAGCATTTAACACCTTCAAACCAAGCAGTCCACATTCTTAAATGCAACTACAAAATGGCTATCTTGATACCAAGGATCATTCGTCGCAGTGCTGGAAGCAACGGCCTGTCACGGCATCCCATTTTCATTGGCAAAGATTCAAAAGTGTCCACCATCCCCAGGACAATCATAAACAATGTTGACTGCACGTTTCCAAAATGGGTCTGCCTGAACAATGGCCACTGTGACCAGCTTCAGCATCACTTCCATCCACAAATCGCGGCAGGTGGACTTGGCAATTGTCTCACCAGGCTTGGCTCTGATATGAATTGCAGATATCGATATGCCGTGTACACAATCAAAAACGTGAGTAAAAATGACAGCTAAGCCCTGCTGCTCATTATGAAGAGCCAAACTGCAGGAGTTCCTGGGGAGAGCCAAACAGAAGCCAAGTAACATATTTCATTAGGGTCTCCTTTGCGCCCAGCAAGAATCCTGGATTGGCAGCTCTGAGAACACTCATCATTTTTCAGGAACCGATTGTGCTCGCAGCGCTGCAAATCTGCTGGTACGAAAGGTTTTTCAATCTTTTCTCAAAACACTCGTATGTAGAACGGGGAAGATCCGACACTTCTTTGGAAAGTTGGGTGAACAAATCTTCTACATCATTTGCTGGAAAGTGAGAAATGCCAGTCAAGATGCTCTTGAAATCCCACATCCATTCCTTTTCAAATAATGTAACCCAGCCAAGCACGAGTTTGCAACATGGACAAATAGCAGTGCCGATGTTCAATGTTCAAATTGTCTCCTGATACCCTTGGACTTGTCAATGCATGGGGTTCTGATTTGATTACTTTTCAGACTTTTCGATCAGGAATCCCACGGAGGTCTCTCTGGAGATTTGCAAAGTCACCTTTAAAATTTACGGGATGCCCTGCCAAAATGGAGAACGAAAGGAGCCTCCCAAAACAGGATTGCATTGCCAAGTTTCGGTCATTTTCGTCCACCTGCTGCAAGGTGTAACCTGCAAGGCTTTCTGGATTGGCGCCGAAGAATGCTTTGTTCATAGGATTTCATAATTAGACTAGATCATATTGGCCACTTCCCTTCTATCAGAATGCTGTCCGTTGAATGTTCAGGGGTGATTCTTCGTGGCTAAGCAAAGAAAACACTCTGCCGGCATCCACTTTCCAGAGAAACTTGAACGAACCGACATCACCAAAGAAACAAACTCAACCTTTTCCAAAAGATCTGGCAACAATTAATTGTAGTTTGAAAGGCTACAGACAAGCTACATCAGGTCACAAATAGCAGATTCCGATCGATTCCGCAGGAATCCGAGTCACGCTCAAGCAGCATTTCAGTAATGGAATGATGCCGCAGCTTCTCTGATTCGATCTTGAACTGTGCGTTGGTGGCTTCAACCTTAGCTGCTTAGCCCCTGCCAAATTGCCAAAGGCGGCCCTTGAAGTTGTTGCTGTTGAGCATTGTCGCATTCCAACAAGCCATACTGAACTTTGACCCATTCACCATGGTTCCACAATGCTGTGAATTTGGGCACAACAGTTCCAACCACAAATACGTCAAAAGAGCATGAGAAAAGAATAAGAGCATGAATATAGAATCGTATGACATCAAGTTTGGCCGGTAGTATAGGAAGCACGCACTCCCACGCTCCATGTTTCGCTTGCTCTTTGGGATTTCCTGTTGCTTGCCAGACACGATGACTACATCTACAACTGCTTGTTGTCTATGGGTATAAAAGACCACGAAGCGATCCTTTTGAACCCATTTTCACCCTAGTTTTATTGCAACATATTGCACATCATTTGCAACTGGTACAGGCCCTTTGTCGTGGCACTATAGCTACTAGAGCTCCGTATCATGAACCAACAAAGGTCAACTTTCCACTGTGCAGCTGGGAAACGTTCAGCTCCATGGCTGTTCCATCAGCATTGTCGAAAAAGGCCACTGTCCTCAGTGGTCACAAGGCCCAGAATACGAAACTCACGCAGCCTGCATGTCCCAGGTATGCTGAAGTCCTGGTGCTTAAACTGGATTTGCCACATTGGAACAGCATGGAACATTACATTCAAGGCTTCATGGCAGTTCATGGCTCATGGTATGGCTTCAAAGTCATAGCAAGTATTTCAAACAGTATTTTTATGTATTTTGCATCTAAAGTTGTGCCCAAGCTGCCCCTTGCCATCTCGTAGTTTCACTCGCACGCTGCCTTGCTGCAACATGGCGACATACGCCACCAGGCCGGCCACCAAGCGGCGCTGCAAATCCTGGCACAGCAAGAGATTGGACATCTACATTTTTTTGAAACAGTAGTAGAAGTAATTAGTTAAATAAATACATAAACTAATGAATAAATAAATGAAATGAATATATCTATCGATATAATATTATGTAGTAGCATGGGTTGATAGTAAACACGTAGCTTCATGATGCTTCATGATTATTTATCGACCCAGCCGTATGTCTTGACCCGTGGGCTGACAAGCAACTGACAGAGGTGCTGACACTTGAGTCCCAAGGGTCCGTGAACAAAAGTCAAGCACGGGTCAGGTGGAAGAAGCTGCAAAAGCAACGGAGGCAAGTAATGGAAGCGAGATGCAATGGTGAAAATGCGGAAGGGGGTGGACGTGGAATTGAGTGGGATGGACTGGGTTTTGGTGAAGTTGAGCCGGATGGAGAGACATCGATGAAGCACATTGGTGTCATTGGGTGCAATGAGTTGGACGGCGTGTGCTGGCTAGATTTGCAAAATGCTACAAGTATGGTATATTATTATGATATGTTATCAATGGCCATCGGGATTGGGCAGCAATGGTTTCCGCAAAAAGCGCACTAGCAAAGCAAAGCGTTCCTAGCTAACTACCACAAACTTTAGCGAATTTTACTGACACATGTCGGATGTCTGACATCCAGCACAGTTCATCATTGGACTGCCAGAGGACGTAGAGAGTCCACTAGAAGGAATGGAGGAGGCTGACATGAGGAGAGAGGAGGAATGCATCTCTTAGGGTCTATTAAGACTTAGCCATTTTGATCATTTTGCATGATTTAGGGGTACTGTGTTTTGAACATCTATAACACCCTCAGCAGTCCCTCTGCACCTCCTGGCTCAGTGCCAGAGGTTCACTCTTGGAGTCGCTCAGCTCCAAAGGCATCCGGGTATAGCACAGCACCAAATGCTGCCGAACGTAGAGGTAGAACAAGAAGCAAGGGATCCTGAAGCTGGGCATGTCACCGGCAGAAATCGATCGACCAAGCCGAAAAGCGCTTAGAAGTGAGGAATTCTCCTCTCAGGTTTTGACACCAGGCCGAGTTGGAGATATAAGCTATGCAGCAATGGCAGCAGTTTGACTGATGAAGAGCACGGATGAATGGAAGCAGAAACACTTGCGTGGCCAACCAAGGATCAGGATGGCATAACACACTGCACAGGGCCAAAACACTGCAGCCACTTCGCTTGGTACCTCACAAAGGGATGCAATGAAATGTCGGGACTTCAACTACAGGCATCACAGCGACAGGAAGTATTGACAATTTCCAAAGTTGACCCTGATCCGAGTGCTTGTGCCAGAAGCTCCTACAATGTAAGGTTCGAAGTCACTGCTGGCTCAGTGTGCTTTGCCCTGGTTGCTCCTATCATGTCCTATCCTGTCTCGGGTTTCAATTGATCCTTCCATGCATCCCATGCTGGGGTCCCCAACCATACTGTTGTGACTGCAGCCGAGGTCTGGCAAGTGCCGAAGGAAGTGATCTTGCAAGGCGTAACCACCTGCAGGGACAGAACATTGGAATCTCACGCCCCTGCATTCACACCAAGCAGAAATTCAGCAAGTGACTTGGCCACATCAGGCATCTCCTTGCTCAGTGTGACTCCAGGCACCTGCATCAACCCGTTGGCAGCTGATCAAGGCTGCACATGTGGAGGCTCCGCCAACAAAGAACAAGGTCAAGATCTTCAGGGCCGCATTGACTCCTGTTCAAAAACACATTGGCCAAAAGATGCCAAACGCCGTGTGAGACCCAAGTGCAAAAAAAAGGAAAGTGCTAGAGCAGCTGGCAGCTGTCAACTTCCATCAGCGAATCAGCAACCTAAGACGAGATAAGTCGACAGGACATGAGGATAGACAGAGTGTTCCTTTCACCTGCAGCAGATGGTTCTTACCCGTCCTGAGCCAGGCTTCCAAACTTCAACGCACACGCAGCAAAGCAGAAGAAGCAGCGGCGCCACAGGGGTAGCGAAGGCCAGCGATTTTCGCACCTAATGGCACTGATGGTCACAATTTTGCTGGATGGGACTAGATATAGATTAGATATTGAGCAGTGAGAGTCTGTGAGAATCACTTTGGCTTGTACAAACTGAATCTGGCTGCAGAACCCGACCCATCATTGCAATGCTCGGGACATTGCTCAAAACATCTGGCACTTGTGAAGGGTCATTTCCAGTTTCAGGGGTGGGCCGATTTGCAGCCTGCCTCCTTCCCATCAAAGAAGCACTGCAAAAAAAGGACCTCGCGCAAGTTGCCCACAGCCAGCTGTACATGCTGCATATAGGGCAATTCCCAAAAGCTTCCGGACGCCTGCATTGCGTCTGGACGGGGATGGCACAAGATGTATCAACATTTTCCAATATCCTGGAGCAGTGGATAGGGGGACTTAACGACTTTGTGCCGCTTGCCTTGGTCTGGTTTTGAAGATTGGATGGCGCACCATGGGACTAGTATTGGCTCCGGTCACTCTTTGCTAATCCGCATAAGTAGAAGAGGGTATCACACATCTTATTTCCTCACATACCCGCGCGGTCACCACCTTGCCTCATCATCTCTGGCCAGCAGGGCAGACAGTACGCTCCACAGCTGGCACATCTGCAGCAAAATGGGGGCCTGATCATCTCATGAAGGCAAGAGCCGCCCAGTGATCATCATCCCGACGGGAATTAAACACAAACACGAAACCACGAATGGTGGACGAAAAAGAAAACATGGAACTTGGCGCTTCACCAGCTGCTGCTGCCAGTCGCCCAAGGCCCCTGGGGCGAAGATGGCGCGTGTCAGCAACTTCAGCCGCCCCTCGAGCCACTGGGACGGGCTCCACGAGTAGACGAAGAACGCAGTGGCCACAAGGAAAGCAGCCAGCAAGGCACCAATGGACACCTGGGGTGGATGTGGAGGAGGGTGGAATAATACAAAGCAACAAGATCTGAGATACATTAAGATACAACATGGTTTATATGGCCCAATAAGGTAGCAAATCATATTAGCTTTTCTCATGAACTTCAGGTCAAATGATAACCTCTACAAGAAAGGCCCTGAAGCCCTGCTTTGCTGCTGAAGCACATAAGTCACAGCCTTTACCAGCCAGGAAGGCAAGCCGACCCCTGTGCATTCTACACACGAGCCGCTGGTCGCGTAGTACTTTTCCTTGCATTGCATGCACAACGGCCCGTGGTAACCTCAGGGTGCAAAGGGGCCAGCGGCAAAAGATTGCTCACAGAAAGTTCACATTCTGCGTTTCTTACTTCCGAGCCACCATAAATGGTTTTAATCCAAGCCATCCAAAGTGGTCAATCATCACCAAGGAAAAACACTTCAAGAATCAAAATAACTCTTCTACTGCTGCCTGGTCTCCTTTACCACAGTGGTCTTCGGCAAGCGTCCCACCTCTGCAACGCTCCAATGGTGGAAAACACTCCAAGCAGTGACCATCGAAAATAGCGTTTCCCGGCTCGCAATCGCAAGCCTCGTCCTTAGCAAAGTGACCACTTCAAAGGGGTGTCTCTGTCAACCCCCTGGCCCCTCACAAAAGCTAAATCCAACCGGGCATCGACTACTTTGCCACCTTTGTGTTTATGAAACGCCTTTTTGCATAGGCAGTTGTCCAGGGAGATGGAGCCAAGCTTGCCCCTGGTGCTCGTGTTGCTTGGGCATTGGGTGCAAGACCCAGCACCTTCCTTTGGCTTGAATGTGTTTTCGGGGCACTTGGTGCATTGTGCTCCTGTGCCGTTCCAGCCAGGAAGACACGCGCATAGCTTCTCTGGGAGAAAATCACAAGGCAAGACCTGGAGGGTGGTACTGTTTCGCTCCAAGTCGTAGCAGGTAAATCCATCCTTTTCACGACTGGTAAAGGTTTTCTCAGCTGTCCTGGCAAGCGCGAACACTAGGCAACCCCCAATTCTCTTCTGCAAGATTCCTGATACCCAAATGCATCGCATCATATCGCATCCATCAAACACTGTCTGCAACTAGAATCAAGTAGATACAAAGCCCCCCCAGACAAGAAGGCCCATCCTGCTTATGAAGCCTTTCTTCAGCAATCCTTGCGCCTCCCTTCGCGTGGCCACATCCAACTTGCTCCCGCTGAGATCGATCGAGACTCCTTGCTTCAATGCCGAAGTCAATGTTCCCTCCGCCATTCGCAGCCGTTTCTGGTTGGAGGAAATAACAAATTTCCGCACGGAAGGTGGAATTGACTCGATGAGGGTCAGGTTGTTGCCTGATAACTCCAGAACCTCCAAGGAGCTTGCCAGTTTGCTCGGTTCACCCACGCGCACGGTGCCATTCATCCTGATAGGCCCTAGCGGATCTAAGTTGGGGAGCTCTCCGCAAAGCCCACAATTTACCGCAATGATACTACCCAAATGCTCACAATAAGCCAAAGGCCAAATCAACCATCGTAGTTCGCCGTTCAGTGGGCACTCAGACACCTGAAGGGTTTGACTCATATGTCACAGCCTTCAAGAAAATGGGGGTTCTAAAATCGTCACCTTAAAGGGTGTCAACCCTATTAACAAACCTTGAGTGCACTGAGCTAAATTTTCCGGTGCAGCACCGAAAGCCTGGACAGCCTCAAAATCACAATCACTTTCGCTGCCTTTTGCCTCAAGGGTCGTGAGAGCGGGCAGCAGGATATCCTGATCCCCATCCCTGAGATCCATCAAGTGGGTGAGGTCAGTGCCGCTGGGCAAGAACTGCGCACGGCTCCCCTGTGCGCGAGCGGGTCAAACGATCCCGGTTCTATCTATAGTAGGGGCTACTAAAGTACTAAAAGGATGTAAAAGGGCATTGAAACAATCCTTCCCTGGAATGATGCCACATCGAAGTGAGGAACACCAAGCAAATAATGAACATCTACAGCAAAGTGCTGCTTGGAAGAAATTAACAAGTTGGGATAGCATAGGGGTGTGACAACGAATGTTCCCCGCAATCCATTGCCGCTACCGCTACCGAGGTCCCGGCTGAAAGCTTGAGAATCCGCAAGTGTTTGCAGCAACCGCGCCAATGCTGAGTAAGTCTACCTGTTACATGCGTGCTTGAGAGGTCTACCACTGACGCTTTCTCCAGGAAGGTGATGCCATCAATGCTGCCAGCCACCTGCGTATCTTGAAGGTAGAGCTCCCTAAGAGCAGCTGCATGCTTCAGGACAAATATGTTGCCCTGCACGTTGGTGGCTGACAAGTCTATGACTTCGAATGCGTTGATGGACGAGCATACCAACACGCCAAGGTCGCCCCAAACTCCAGTGGCGGCCATTCTCAGCTTCTTCAGCAATTCTCAGTCTTTGAAGACCTGGATGTCACCAGTCACGTTGCTGAACGACAAATCCAGCGATGAAAGTTCAAACCATTGGCCAAACACCGCTATATCCCCTGTGACCAGGGTCGAAGACAGCCCCAGAACAAAAAGTCTTGTATGGTTTTCCAACACGCTGATGTCCCCGTGGATTTGAGTGTCAGAAAGGTCCAGCTCATGCAAGTCCACTGCGCTTTGCAACGCGGAGAGGTTTCCATGCACGGGCGAATTTCGTAGGTACAATTTCTTCAAGGTGGTGCGGTTCTTCAAGGCCCGGAGGTCGCCTGACACCTGGGTGTCAGAGATATGAAGGTGAAGCAGGCTGTTGGTTGCATTAAATATGCCGATGTCACCCTTCACCTTGGTCGATGCCAATCTCAACGAGATCAAACCAGGTAGATGTCTGAAAACTTGGACGTCTCCTTCCACCTGCGTTCTGTCAAGAGCCATTTTGGTCAGGAGCTTCGTGTGCTCCAAAACTTGAATGTCTCCAGAAACGTCGGTAAGACTCAGGTCGAGTTCTTCGAGATATTTGGCCCGTCGCAGGGCTGCAATGTCTCCAAGCGCGCTAGTGGCACCCAAACTCAGGCCTTGCAACTTCTGAGTCGCTTCCAAAGCCCCAATGTCTCCAAAGATCAAGGTGTTTTGAAGATCAAGGTGTGTCAAGTCTGGAAAGGCTTGGACTACGCGGATATTCCCACCAACACCAGTGTCTCGCAAGAGAATCTGCTTGAAGGGGCATACACGAAGATACTCAACGTCTCCATTGGCTTGGGTTGCTTGTAGGTTTAGGTACTCCAGGATCGGTGAATGCTGAAAAACCTTGATGTCCCCTGAAACTTTGCTGTGGGCAAGGTTCAAATGCCGCAACTTGACCATGTTCTTTCCATCCCCCTCCAACTTCCGTGAGCTGAATGCTCTGATGTCCCCTGAGACTTGTGTCTTGGAAAGGTCCAGGTGCTCCAAATGTTCCGCATTATGAAAAACACCAATGTCGCCCTTGACCCTAGAATTTGATAGGTCCACAGAAGAAAGATCTTTCAGAGAAGCCAGCGCGCGGATGTCACCCTCTATTTTCGTATCAGAGAAGTTGAGGTACTGAAGGTGCGCAAGGAAGAGAAAATTCAACGACTGCAAGGTTTCATGAGTCTCCTGCATGTCTCATCCCGCGTGAAGTATCATCGCTAAGCAGGGAACAAACCACAAACAAATGCTACAAACATCGCTAAAAATAACAAAATGCTGCAAACTTCAAAACTTCAATAGCAATTTAGACCTGAAAATTTACAGACGGAGTCTGTGAATCATGACATCACCCGCGATCTCTGGGCAGGCAAGCATCTGCATGCAACAAGTTCCCCTCCTGGCCAGAGGCATCAATGCCTATGACCTCACAATGCAAGCCGCAGCGAATCCCTGGATATTTGCAATGGTCTCCTCACAGCCAAGTCAGTCGAAGGACGTTGAAGGATCACAGAAGAATCACAAGGAACCTAGCTCCCAGCATCTCCCAGCATCTCCCAGCAATTCACCGGACAAACTGACGAATTGTAGACTATTCCAGCTATAACTACTAGCATCATTTCTATTCAAACTGATTCTCGGATATCTGGACTGATAGATAAGTGGCAATCCTGCCTCCCTTCGCCGGCACGCGGATGCCCAACTTCTTACAGACAGATCGCGCTACTGCTTCTTGCAGCTTGCCTGGCTTTTATCAGTAGTGTTGCCGTTGCGTTTGGTGTCTGTAAGATGGCAGCCAAACAGGCGATATCCCAATAGAGGTTCAATGTTCGGGTCGAAAATCAGCAGCCGGGGAAGAAAATCAAAACATGTTCAACACATGTTCAAACATATATAGCTTATATCCATTTTGTGCATGAGATTGCGCTGTACTGGTGTTTTTTTTGTCGTAGCTGCCGCCATGTTCTTTACATATCCTTCTCTCCGCCCTACAATCTTTGCCAAGTCGTCCAATCGCAAGATTAATAATCCCCAAACCATCCAAAACCCGCCTCAACCCCACCCTGAGTTCGGTGTCCCGGCCCCCAAACCTGCAACATCTGCAACATGTTTTGTTGAATTTGTGGCCGAACTTTGAGCCTATTTGTTGGTGGATTTGAGCCACGTATCGCCACGTAACATCTTCAGTGCAGCTGAACTGCACTTGTCATCATCATCCTTATCACCGTCATTGCTGTTGGTGTTTTCGGAGGTGTCAAAGTCCCAATCCCAATCATCACCAGGTCCTGAGGCAAAGACTGCCCAGGCTCAGGTGATCTTCTTCGTACTTCAACATTCATTTTGTCAGTACCAACTGTGGGCCCCCACAGCAACCCCTAATCCTTTGTCCTGACCCAACCTTGCCATGCTCTTCAGCTTGGCTGCGATTGATTCGGTCCTCAGCCAACGTCGCTGCACACATCTGGGTCCTCAAGAAATTGGATTCTAGAAGTTTACCCTTCAGGACTAGGGCGCTGGAACCGCCACACAGCGCATCTATTGGCAATATGACACTATAAAAAAGGGATCATATCCATATTCACAAAACCTGAGAAGGGAGGAACGAAAGCCAGGGGAGTGCGAAGGTGGGTGCGAAGAAGTAGGAGAGGAAGAGGGAGGATGGGGGAAACAGAATAGATCGAGGAGAGGTCCCAGGAACGCACGAGCTTTTGTTTCGTTGCACCCTTTACCCAATTTTTCAATCGTTTTACCAATTTTAACGCGAATTCTCTATCAATTTATCCTTCCATTTCATCAATTTTTCCAGTGTTTTGGTGTTACTCGATTTTTCCATCATTACCCTTATGTTACCTCAGTGTGTCTAACGCGCACCCAAATGCACCTCCCACAATCCCTACCGTTGCACCGTATAACCGGTTTTGCTCGTTTCTTCCATGGTTTTATTTCTGTGCTTCTACTCCATAGTGGTCACACATCGAAACCGCAAATTTTCCATTGCTTTTCCATTGTTGCACGCGTGCTTTACGCGATAAAGGTCCCACATCGGAGCCTCAATTTTTCCATTGTGTTTCCATCCCATCAATTTCCATCATTTTACTTTTATTTTACTTGGCATCATTTTCGTCCCACAGCAGAGCCGCAATTTTTCCATTGTTTTTCCATTGTTTTACTCCACTTCTTCATCATAGTC
>Ga0126342_10014750_pt1 | contig 13765 bp, 11 predicted proteins | sample Cyp1metagenome_FD_92528 | JGI IMG/M metagenome (GOLD analysis project Ga0126342, IMG submission 92528) | Coral microbial communities from Lord Howe Island, Old Settlement Bay, Australia - Cyphastrea 1 metagenome | ecosystem: Host-associated > Invertebrates > Cnidaria > Coral ...
ATATGGTATATATTATATATTATATATATTATATATATATTATATATATTATATATATTATATATATTATATATATTATATATATTATATATATATTATATATATTATATATATATTATATATATTATATATATTATATATATTATATATATTATATATATTATATATATATTATATATATTATATATTATATATAATATATATATATATATTATATACTATATATATTTTATATAATATTACATCATTTATAATATACAACAAATGATTTTTAAATTCAAATTGTTATGGGATTTTCCATTTAATTATGCTTGAGATTGATTGAATACCAAAGAATTTTCAAATACCGAAATTGGCTAAAGCCATCTAAATTCAACTGAAATTACCATAATAAGATCGCCATCCAATCCCATTCATCATCATTTTCACATGATTTTTTTGTCAAATAATTTGCGCGTCCAGCTCAGTGATCGAACTACACGTGCTTGAATTCGTTCTAAAGGAGCACCGGTATCCTCACAACAAGAAAGCAACAAACAGGTAGAAAACCGGTGAAAACTCCAATGAATTTTGTTTATTACTTCATCTATTCACTATGGGTGCAATAATCTAACATATTGCGACTATGCAACCTACATAGTTACAATGCAAAGAAGAATGCAGGTTCTGACTGAAGGGAAGGGAATCAAGTCGAAGTAATTCATTGACTGGGAACTAAAGGGAATCAAGTCGAAGTAATTCATTGACTGGGAACTAAAACAATGAAGATAGGAAACTGGAATCAGGGTCACCATTGTCGTGAAGCATCGTGAATTCAGTAGTGTATGGGGGGCTTACACCAAATACATGTCATCACCAAATCAAAAAAAGATAAAGCTTTAACTTTTGAAGTACAAGCCCAAAGCATTGTCAAAGTTAGTCCACTGAAGGGTTTAGGGTTTAGGGTTTAAGGATGCCAAGACTCATTGGCACCGTCTCACACGCTCACCTGGAACTTGTATTGCTGGCATTGGCACTGACAATGTTGATAGTATTGTTGCTCCCCAGCGGGATGACAACGACATTGCCACTGCCCACAGGCACAATCACCTGGTTGCCACTTCCAACTGGAACAATGACCTGGTTGCCACTTCCAACTGGAACGCTTACATCATTGCCGCTACCAACAGGGACAACGACCAAATTTCCGTTGCCAACCACGTTGCCGCTCCAAATCGGAACAATCACATTGCCACTGCCAATCGGAATCACATTGCCGCTGCCGATCGGGACCACGTTGCCGCTCCCAATCGGAACCGTGTTGTCGCTGCCCACCGAAACTCTGTTGCCATTGTTGAAAGGAACCTCGAAATGGGTTGTCAGACTTGGAGCCCCCTAAAAAAGGTGAGATGGGCCTCAAAAACTGAGACTTTCGAAAAAAAGAAACGTGTTCTACAGTTTGGCCCATCCGCGCCTCATTGTTGGACCCCGTTTCCACCGTATTGTCACGGTTGCCACTCGAAGAATCTACCTGGACAGGGTGGTGTGTACCTGGACAGGGTGGTGGGGCCCAGACAAAACATCTACAAAGAAACTACATGCACCATACAAAACATAAAGATTGCCACGGGACGGAAGATTTAATGAACAAAACATAGAAAATACACTAATAATCAATATACATGGAGGATTTGATGGGAAAATCGTCTATGAAGGTTTTTGTGGGAACATAAAATGGTAGATTTGCGATGTTTGAGTACCAGAGGGTAGTACAATCCATATCTGCAGTTTCCACATGAATAAGAGAAACGTCTGGCTGTGTCTACCGCATCCCTTTTTTTACTGAAATAGCTCGACATTTGCAAGGCGATCGCATTGCACATGGAGGACTGCGCACGTGGGGGGTGCATTCTGGGAATCGTAAGTGGGTAGTAATCATATTACAATCAAATTACACACATATATATATATATAGAATATCACCATTTATACGGCGTTTTAACATATTCAAAACCACTTGGGCGTCTCCGAAAATGTGGATACCTCGAAATGGCAATTTTAATAATAGGGAACATGGTAATGCACCAGGTGTTTCCCATACTTTTCAGACAAACCTACTTTACTCACTGGAAAGCACATTCAAGGAGCACATTCCAAACTCAACTGCCTTTGTACTGGAAAGGAGGCTCTTACAGCAGGTTCAAAAACCTCGTGGTACAGTGATAGCCCCAGTTGGGGTCACAACTCCAGTGTCAAAATGGTGCACATCACATTGCCAAGCTTATATGGCTTGAAAAGATTTCAATGCTTAGCCAATAGGTCAAGATTCCAATCAAAATTACCTTAAACCATCCATCAAATTTCAACCCTTGGCCGAAAATATGAAAAAAACATAATTAACTTGCTAAAATCCAAGGATAGTACTATCCTGAACCAATTGGCTCAACGGCGATGTTGCCAAAATTGAGGTGTTTTAAACCATCCAAGGTGTACCGAGATCACCGAATCATATTTCCCAACGGATGTTTGGGGTTGGACCCAGCAGCGATTTCTTCACACACCGAAATCAAAATCGAGAAACCGGTAGTTTTGATTGCTACACAGCAAGAAAATCCTCTTAAGATCACATTGATACATACACACATATGTTTATCACTACCGTATACAAAAAAAAACATCTTGGAAGAGGACTAGACCACTTATCCTGGGGGAGTAGCATCAATTACGATATTCAGCAACGGAATCAACATCCATTGATAATATCACTGGTTTGTTGTGCCTTATCACCCTATAGTTCTCACCGCTGCACTGTTTCAATTCCAATTCTTTGGCCCTTCCCGTTCTGCTCTGTCCGCAACAGCGCCATGTAACCGAATGGTCATTGGACACTGAGATGTTGTTGGCATCCCCATGGGTGATGATGACAGTTCCGATATTCAGACCTAGTCAGGATCATGATGTTCCAAAAATCAAATCCCGACATATCAAGTCATATCAGATGTAAGATGTAACGAATGGAGTTTATCATGCCTGAAATGGGGTACTGACTTAATACTGGTAAACAACTGGTATCGGCCCATAGCTGCATGGAATGGGGATACCCTTGGGATTTGGCATACAGTGACGAGCGCCCATCATGAACAGAGTATATAAACCTGAAGCCTTTACCCCAAACAGGTGGAATAACTGGGATATGGATATGGGTCTGAGAATGGGTACCCCAACTTGACACATTCATTGGGCAACGCCATCATTTTTTGCGCTACGCCATCATTGGAGAATCCTCGGGATTATCCCGGGCAAGAAACTTCAAGGTCATAAGTTAGATGTTCTTGGGTTTCATCAGGCTTGTTGAAGTTCAACAGCAATATTGACATGCATGATGTAAACATATTTCCATATGTACATATATATATAACATGTATATCTGTATACCATATATATATATATGTATATTTGTATATATACACACATATATATATAGTATGATTGTATTAAATAATCTTGGTGCTTTGTTGATCCCCTGCTAGGAACTTAATCTTCCGTGACCCTGATGGGACAATTGTGGGATAAGCTGTGAATACATCTAACCCTACACTTTGAACCTAAGTGTATAGCGTTAATCCATCCGGCTATATTGGAAAATCATGGTGAATAATTCACAAAGATAAACCTCACCACACCTTCTGCCCAGGCCAAGCATGCCACCAAAAATCCAGATCTATACTGGCTACAGGAAAAATAACCAGCGACGTTCAAGACAGGGTTTTCTCCATCTGATCATCCGTTTTGTTTCTCGGAGCTCTTCCATCCCATCATATATCAACATTTGGAAGTTTTCCAATCCATGGGGTATTTTCCATTTTGGTGGTATTTTCCATTATAAACCCTCCAACTATTGGGGCACCCCCATGACCTATAGGACACCTCCATTTAGGACACGCGACCTTGAGCGTCTGTGTTGTTGGCGACCTCCGCGTCCATGGAATAGTGGCGCGCCTGGGCCTGGCTCTTCCTTTCGGCATCGCGTCTCAGTCCCCTCTCGCGCCTCCCGGTGATGGAGGTTGGAAAATCATCTATAGACCAGGGATCGGAACCCATGGAACCCCTCGCTTTTCGTCATTGTATAACCCGGTGGTTATAATATAGTTATCTACCAATATCCTACCTTTGGGCGAGGGCTATATATAACCCATTTAAGTGGTGATTTTGGTATAACACTGCACAAACAACACATTCGCTATGGACAAAGTCACTTAAGTCTCCCATGTTTACCCTTTCGAAGCCTGGATTAACCGTCGATAACCGTTCAATAACCACAAACCATATACAGTTATTCATTGCACAATTTGTGTATATACCCGCTATTTAGCTGTTTAGCTATATTTTCAATATTGGTACATCAACAGTTGGAGGTTTCCTTTTTACAAATGTTAAAATAGGGATACTCCACTGAAATTAGACAATTTTTTAGTATTGAAATGCATGTTTTTTGGGTGCCACCATTTTAGGAAACATCCACTTGTTCATGGCTATTTGTATGCTTCGAAATTGGGGTACCACTAAACCCATCATTATACATATGGGGGTTTCCATACATGGGTGATCCCGAAAATAGTTGGTTTATAATGGACATCACATGAAAATGGATGATAACTTTGGGTACCCCCATGGATTGGAAACTTCCAGAAATAGCACTATTTTTGCTTGGTTATATCTTTATATCCCAACTTATGGCGGTCCATGCTCAACCCCAAACCACGGATTTCAATCTTTGGCTCTTCTTCCAGCTTCCAAAATGAAGACATGGAGGGGATTACTTCGAAAGTCTCTGGTGAAATCATGAAAAGACCAAACTATGGGAATCAAAGTCATGAAACGAATGCTCAAATAGCGAACTTATCAGATTCAAATAGTGACATGTACAGTTCTGGCCCAACTAACAGTTAAAACATGGGATTATAATGATATATAACTTTGGTTATAGTCCCATTTATAACTGTTAGTTAAGGGCCATACATAACTGTACCACCAAAATCCACACCAGCCATCCCGTCCCCCGATCACCTCCACAACGTGTGCTCCAGCTCCGAGCCGAAGACGCCGTCGGCGCCGAAGATTCCCGTGGAGCCGCTGCTGTTTCCCAGGAAACCCAACTGACTAAAGATGCGCTGCAGCACCTCACCAAGGAAGGAACATGGGTAGAAAGCGGTTGTTTATCTAGGTGCATCTTAATGTTTCACTAACCTGAAATAAGACTTTCTTGGGATATTTACCCCTAACCATCATTCCAGGGTTCGGTCGCAGGTCGTTATATGGGAAAACCCATGCTATAATCAAGGCTTTTTTGTACCGAGGCACCGAGCAAATGGCCACATCAAAGGTCCCATCCAAGGCATGCCCTGCGAAGGCAGCATCCGCACCCTCAGTGCAGAGTACGGCCTGCTTGGAATTCTCGATACAGCCTGGGCGGCAGGGGCCACGGTTAGGTGGTGATTTGTAGGTTGGTAAATGGTTCGAACAATTGAAAAATGCTGGTAGAACCAACAGACATAGGGATTTACACGTGTTTTTTGTGTTGTTCAATTGGTTTTCAGCAACTGCATCACTATTTAAGGACCATTTAGGGAGGATATTCTGACCACAATATGTCTGTTGGGTTAGTTTGGGGGCATATTGATGGAAACCTGGTGATTTTGTTTCAGCGATAAGGGCAATAGAATGGTGACACAAAGTGACATAATCACAAAAACCACACATTCATTGTTTGAATTTCAACCCCAATTGTTGAACCTCGATTTTTAGTGGTCAAACCACTGGAATAGACTGCTAAGTTGGTTTATATACAACTAGGGTAATTAGGGTTTGTAGTGATGAAGTATCTATAGGCAAATGGGCCAAACAAAACCAACGGGGGTCCCACTCTCAGCCACGTCATTGGAGAATCCATAGGGCAACCAATAGCTGAGTGGATGTAGCCATGAAACGACATGTGAAGAGTGGCATTTAGTCCTTGAAAATGCGCTGGAAGTCCTTGAAAATGCGCTTGTACTTTCCTATTCTTAAAATGCAAAATATATAATACGAACCATTCGCATGTTGATGAGGTTGACGAACTGGTTGAGATTGGACCAGCGGCTCCAATCCGATTTGCTTTTCATTATCACATTATATGGCTGATTGTTCAGCATTTTTTTTAACTTTCTCCGGAGTAAGTGGCATGGACACACTATTGCAAGAACCTTTTCACATCAAAATTCTCCACAGAAGGCAGCTTTGACATATCGTGACATGAAAGCAATTCCAAATCATTTTCGCTTCAAGACTTTTGCTGCCAGTGACCCTTCCTCTTTAGCAACCCATGAAGTTGGAAGCTAAATTTCGCGGTCCCAAAATTCGACATCTGCCTGGAGAAATCCCAAACTTGTTCTCTTGTTCGTTGGATGATTATTTTGACGCAAAATCCAGATTTGGGTAAATTGGTGGGATTATATTTTCTTGATTTCATTGGCTTTTTGGATAACTGACATCAAACGATGCTTTTGATTGCTTCAAGAAGCCGAATTGAAACCATACTTTTTTTGAATACCCTATAGAGCCTGTAATTCCAAAATGATGCCATATCGGCATCTCAAAAACCATGTCGCCCGGTATGATGGTCTTGTCTGAAAAAATGTTTTTTTCTTGATTTTCTCTATTCCAAAGTGCATAAAGTGTACATAAGATGCATATACATGGGCACTAATTTGGAGGTAAACAAACCCAAACGTTTGACACAACCGAATCCAAGAGGCTGTTGACAAGGAAATTCTTGGCTGCTGCCATGCTGGGACAATGATCCCCGCAGCTGCAAAGCATGTCCTGAGAAACAAAAATCCCACGAAAGGAGATTCACATATTTTCGTGTGATATTTGAATGTTATTATTCAATACAAGTATCCCATTATTCAATATAATTACTGATTTTGAACATGCTCATATCATATATCAAACTGATTTTGAGTTTCTGAAATCATATTTCATACATCTGATGAACACATCAATATCACTGAAGTATACTCATTCACAGTATTGAATTAGTCGCTGATATTCCATGATTATTTAACAATGATGTTTCTTAATGTCCAAAGGAGTTCCTGCAACCGGGACTTCGGCTTCCTCCGAAGGAGTGGGCATCAGCTAAAGGGGGTCTGAAGCCAACGACAAGGTTTTCCAAACTCCCGAATTGTATGATTTAAGCGTTAGATACAACAACAACAACAGCAACATTTTTTGGGTTTGAGGAAATATCCCTATATATATGTACAAACAGCATATTATATATATAATGTCAACTCCGGATTGATCAACACGGTGTTTTACTTGTACTCTCCAAATGGTCACAATATGATTCATAAATGGTACCCCCCAATTAAACAGCATAGGGGTTTATTAATCCAGGGTTGACATTATATATAATCCTAAAGTCTATTTTTTAAAACATATTCTATTGATTGTGGGTAAAACATCATGTCGCACCAAGCTCCCAACAAAGACCCGATAGATCTGGATTCCCCCAGAGAGTTCACAATGTTGCTAAGTTTCCGTGGGACTTTTGGACAGCTGCAACATCACCTGCTCATCTGCCAAGGCCAAGAACCTGAGGATAGCGACTCAACATAGGGAGCCATGGGCTCATCGTAAATTTTTCAATGGATTGGTGGGAAAAAATGCAGGACACCCCGATATTTGATGGGGAAAGCATGGTTTCCGGCGAAGATGTTCCCACCAGTGAATTATAACATGTCACTGACCTAAAATAAGGCCAGCTATGGGGATGATTTCCCATACTACCAAGGTTCCAGTCACAGTGAGGTCACTATAATTCAGACTGGACTTGCAAGATGATTGGATCCATATTCCTGCCCACACCGTTGCCCCAAACCCTTTGGACTTAAATCTTTAGATCCTATAAATGTATATAAATTAAGATTGGTAATATATATATACTGTATATATATATATGTGTACTCCACAATGATTTTGTGTTTTTTGTCTCCGAACCTGGGTCCTGATTTGTTGTTTTCGAGGTTTGTATTTTATAAGATTCTTTTTGGGGCACCCATACCCATAACCATTTGAAGATACCAGATTTGGTCCTGAAGCAGACTGGTCTTTGGCTCCGCCCCAACACAGATTAAGTTTCTCTCAAGCATGGAGAGTAAAATCACTCGTTAGCTGTATAGTCAGGAAAAATACAGTGGAAGGAGTCATGTTACCTACAATTTCCACAGTTATGAAACTTAACAGCTATAAACCGGATTATACCTCCTATAACTAGTTGGTTATATATCATGAAATAGTCCCATTTATAACTGTTGAATTGGGCCATACTTGTACAATTTCCAACTTCAAATCCAACTATTTTTGCAGCTGACTTGGACCAACGGACCAACGATTGGCAAAACTCGTAAAGATGAGAAAGTCAACAGGGATGGGGAGAACTCCCACACAATTCGGATATGAGTGATATGGCATACTACACTTAAAGCCCTTTACCGATTATAAATGCTATTTTAATGCGGTTATCAGATATCATTCTATAAGTGGGGTGACTACTGACTTTTGACTGCCATTTCGAACCATAACTGTACCTCAAATTACCTGAACATGTTCTTGGTTTTTGGTGCGGAGAATCTTGTGCATCTGACGAAACAATGACAATTCATCTAACTGAAACCAACATATTTTTAAATGACCATTATACAATTGCTTACCATCTTTTGTGGTGAGAATCGCTGGGAAGTTCTCCCGCAAATTGAGGTGATGATCCGCAATAATCCCTCTCTCCACCAGAACATAGCACCCCACATAAAACCCCAAATAGTTAAAAAAAACCACCCGTATCAAATCCCGCAAAGAAGAGACTTTGGGAATTTCGACATGAGCCTTCATTTAAATATATATATATTATTATATGATTATAAGTGAAATATCAAATAAACAAACATGCATGTATGTATATCTATATATATATGTAAGTATATAGAAAACTATAGCCTAGGGTGAAACCATCAACCAAATGTTGACATTGCCGGAGTCACCACGTGCAACCACGCTGCGGGAGCCAAAAAATGCCCATCCCCGCCATGGCTGCCATGGCCAGCAGTGGTGCACCCAAAACGATAGCTAAGTTGGTGCAAATACCTCCAATGCCTGTATACGAAATATATCTATAGTTATATAGATGGAGTCATAAACTAATATATAATCATAACTGGTGGGCACCACCTTGTAGATTAATTGTTGTTTTTTTGGTGTATATATATATAGTTGTAACTGGGGAACACCACCTTGTAATGATCACCAAAAAAATGAACAATATGAATTTTCATCTGCAGATCCTCCTCACATTTAGCTGAGATGGAAGAACATGCGAATAACTGGCACCAGCAGTCTGTGAAAGATACTGCGCAGCTATGGTCTCAGCCATCATGACTGGAGATTGGTGAAGGGGCAATCTTCCCCCCGCGATTCAGAGGTGTATTTATTTTGGGGCTAACTGAATCCAAGTATTGGAACTGGATGGTTGGGGTTGTAATCCAATCATAGGACATATGCGTGTGTAAATATATATATATATACATATCTTTATAAATATATATATATATGTAGAGTAAAATTAGCGAGTTTACAGATTCAAACTGATCAGAAGGGAACGCTTGATTTTTGAATCCCGTATCAATCAAGGGACAAATTTGCAGGGCATGCGCATGGATAGTTTCAGCATCGAAGTTGAGCCCGACTGAGCCGACGAATACGCCGGGAGACCGAAAAAACGTACAAGGCTGAGGATATTCAAACAAAATCGTGCCCCAAAACGACACCTAAGTTCATGTATAACAGCAATAGCTAGAGTTTACAGGGAAAATACTTGTAGCTAAAGTTGGATGGGGTTGAGTCGGTTTATAACCTCAATACCTATGGTTTACAGGAGATATATCTATAATATTCTATAGTTAGACAGGGTTAATTCGGTTTATAACTCCAATACCTATGCTCTGTAGGGGATGTATCTATAGTTAAATGGGGTTAAGTCGATTTATAAGTCCAATAAAAGTCTAATAACCATGGTTTATAGGAGATATCTATAATTAGATCGGGTTAAGTCGGTTTATAACTCCAATACCTATGGTTTATAAGATTTATCTATAGTTAGATCGGGTTAAGTCGGTTTATAGCTCCAATACCTATGGTTTATAGGGTATCTGTCTATAGTTTGATGGGGTCACAAGCTAACCAACAAACATCCCCAAGGGTGGCACCACTTCGTGCCACCATGGCGGGTTCATCTCCAGTTGGGATATGGGGAGCTCTGTTACGATATGCTTACATCGAGATTTCCTTACAATATGGATCCTCAAACCAATGGTTTTCCCGTTGATAATAGAAGCAATTTTGGATGATGTTGGAGTACCACCATTTTAGGAACCCTCCATTTCTGTTTGCAACTGAAACCGTCAAGCTTCACAGATTCACACAATACGAGCAAAAAAAATCCACCACTACGAAAACACTTGTAATCTTTCCTGCAAACACCTTCTTCTAATTGAGTGCGTGAAAATGCATGAAACGCAACCCCCCATCCAATATTGCTGTTTCGCCTTCAAGTGCCCAAAAGTTGCGAGCACCGTGATGTATCTTTAAGAATCCCAAGATGTACATGTACATGGGACAATTTCCAGAACAGATTGGCCACAGTTAAAGTTAAAACCCTTTACCAATTATAAATTAAATGGGGATATAACATTGCAACTAACGATACACGTGTTTTGTTGCTGACATCCAAAACTGGTTGACAACTGGAACCATGTTATGTATATAAACTGGAGGTTTTTTAGGTTCTTTAAATAGGAAAATCCATCTATCAGGAAAAAACCACCACGTTTCACCCAGCTGCAGTGGCACTTTTTTCGGTCACATCGGTAACGTCACATTCGACCAGCTGGTAGCGCTACCAGCCGAAATCAGGAGCCTTTCCTGAGCCGTTTGTGATGAGAGGATAGATGCTTAGCTTGATCTGTTCCTACATCATACGTACAGTTAAGGCCCTTTATATACGAGATATGAGTGATTATTGATGGGGCTATTATTCCATAATAAGTGTAATGACTGACTGATAGCTGGTAAAAGGCCTTACAACTGTACATATACTATATACATATGCATACTTACAATATGTAGCAATGAAGAGTTTGAATACATGCAGTTAGGTCGGTTTGGACTGAATTTGGTTTGAGGTGTTGCCAGAAACGACACCTAGTGAACAAGCTGATTATCTCGACCTATGATGGTCTTGTTGGGCTCAACATGTTGAAAAACCTAATCCACTTTCCAAAGCGGGGCCCCCAACATGTTTTTCACTACCACTAAATTAATTGTTGATTGATGGTGATTCTACCTAGAGTTCACTGGCTTGACAAACTAACATATAACTGGGACGGCCACATTGCACATGACAGGTTGGCAACAATCCGCGGAACTTCCAAAGATTGTAAGGGTCAGATTCTCAAACTACTGCACGTTCTGTCACAAGTCAACATGGAACCATGCGCCGCAAATTCATCCAAATGGCCATACCAGGGAAAGTGAGGATGAAGCTTCAAACAAACCCATCTTGAACCTATAGCAATTTCAATCTCCGAACTATCCATCTTCCAAACCCATTGTTTTCTGTCCCTTTCAGATTTCCGATTTCTTCTCAGGCCCACCGGCACCACCAAGGCACTTGTAGCGCGCCAGCAAAGCGTCTTCCTTTTCGGACTCCGATTCGCCACCTGAGGACGCTTTTGAGGTATACCCATTTATACCCGGTTTCAGGACGAACATATACAACTTTCCAAAAAGTCTCGTATACTCTATGCATACATATGCTGCATGCAGAATGACATGCATCGACATATACATTTATATATATATATACATACATGCATACATACATTACACTATAACATTTCATTTCGTTACGCTACATTACATTACATTTCATTTCAGTTCATTGTATTTCGTTACGCTACATTACATTACATTTAATTTCAATTCGTTACCTTATACGTTACATTTCATTTCAATGTGTTACATTACATTTCATTTCGTTACATTACGTTACATTTCATTTTGTTACATTACGTTACGTTACATCTCATGTCATTTCGTTGCGTTAGGTTACATTACATTAAATTTCGTTACGCTACACTGCATTACATTTCACTTCAGTTCAATTTATATGGTTACGTTACATTAGATTACATTTCATTTCATTTCGTTACGCTACGTTACATTACATTACGTTTCATACTGTTCCATTACATTACATTTCATTTCGTTGCGTTTCGTTACACTACAAGTCATTTCATTTTGTTACATTGCGTTACATTACATTTCATTTCGCTACGTTACGTTACATTACATTACATTACATTTCATTTCAACTCGTTACCTTACGTTACATTACATGTCATTTCATTGCGTTACATTTACATTTCATTTCATTTCGTTACAGGACGTTACATTTCATTTCCATCTATCGCAAGAATTGTGGCGGAAGAATCCTGCTTGGAGGCCGGTTTGGTAATGTTTGGCAAATTCTCGGCGCGACCGGTTAATTGGGTCCATGTGTCGGTTTGATCCAGTCGCTTAGTTAAATCACTACGACGTATTGTTGGTGATATTGTCTTCCCTAACAAAATTCTCATATGCAATGAACAAATCATTTTCCGAACGTCCATTTGAAATTTTCAATCTCTCTTGAATTTAATCCGTTTATATTGTGGCGAATTCCTGCATGGACGGTTTTTCAGTGGCCCCTTCGGCGACGCCAAATGCTGAGCCCCGCACTGCTTTGGGCCAATACGGCGCCGTCGGCCGTTCGTTTCGGCCCAGACCTGGGTACTACCGCAGGGGCAGGGAAATGAAGAGAGAGGGACGCCACCAGGGCCCCATTCTTACCGTGTTTTGTGATGTTTTTGTGATAACTTATTTTTATTTTTACTTATAGCCATAGCTTTTGTTCTTGATTTCACTGTTTTTTTTAATCATGTTACTTTGTGTCTGTTGCGCTGTTACTTGTTGTACATATCATTTGGTTCTGGAAAGTCCATATAGAATAGCATAGTAGGGGTGTAGATAAAGCCCATATCCTTGCCTCTACATAGCTTATTCTTTTGCAAAACAGAAAAATAAATAGACACGTGCACATGTAACATGCATAAATACAAAATATATATGTATGACATAAGCTAGGCAAATCTCGATGTTAAACAAGTATTCGTTTTTGACAGCACCATAAAAATGCTGATGCAACTGTATCACTATTGCTTAGATCTGGTGGTTTGTACCAAAAAAACTAAAATACAGGCTTGCAACATCATTGGACATGCAGGCAGTTGTAGTTGCAAAGGTTATATCAGGGATTCAAACCTGACAGGACTCATTTTTTTGTCCCAAGGTTCTCCGGTGTGAAACAACATGGTTGGTGTGAGTCACAAGAGCCTCTTAAAAATAATAAAATTACTTTACTTCGTGTGATCTCCCCCACCATGACATTTATACATTTTGTTACTGGAAAATCTTCTGGCATTCTATCTGACATATCTTCTGGCATTCTATCTGGCATTCTATCTGGCATATCTTCTGGAATTCTATCTGGCATATCTTCTGGCATATTATCTACTCAAATCTTCTGGCATTCTATCTGGCAAACATTCTGGCACTTTATCTGGCATATCTTCTGGCATTCTATCTGACA
>Ga0126342_10014751_pt1 | contig 13765 bp, 8 predicted proteins | sample Cyp1metagenome_FD_92528 | JGI IMG/M metagenome (GOLD analysis project Ga0126342, IMG submission 92528) | Coral microbial communities from Lord Howe Island, Old Settlement Bay, Australia - Cyphastrea 1 metagenome | ecosystem: Host-associated > Invertebrates > Cnidaria > Coral ...
CTCCCCCTCCCTCTCGCTCTCGCTCTCGCTCTCGCTCTCGCTCTCGCTCTCCCTCCCTCTCCCTCTCGCTCTCGCTCTCGCTCTCTCTCTCTCTAGGTCTATCTGTCTGTCTATCTAATTACCCATCTAGCCATCTAGCCATCTAGCCATCTATCCATCTATCCATCTATCCATCACTCCATTTTTCCATCCTGTCCATCTGTCCATCTGTCCATCTATCCATGTATCTATTTATCTATCTATCTATATATCTATCTATCTATCTGTCTATCCGTCTATCTGTCTATCCGTCTATCTGTCTATCTGTCTATCTGTCTATCTGTCTATCTGTCTTTTTGTTTATCGATATATTTCTGTATTTTTTATCTATGTGTACGTATATTTAAATTTCTAGTTACATCTCTATCTATCTAAAACTATCTATCTATATGTATCTATATATGCATCTATATGTATATATATATATCTAACCATCTATGTATGTATCTATCTATCGTTATCTCTATATAAATCGATATCTATCTACATCTATCTATCTACATCGATCTGTATCTATCTATATCTAGCTGTATCTAATTATATCTATCTATATCTACCTAAATCTATCTGCATCCATCTATATCCTCTAAACCTATCTATATCTATCTATAGTCATCTATATCCATCTATAACTATCTATCTATCTATCCATCCATCTATCTATCCATCTATCTATCCATCCATCTATCCATCCATCTATCCGTCCATCTATCCCTCTATCTCTCTATCTCTCCATATCTCTATATATTTCTTTATCATTTATCCATCTATCCATCTATCCATCTATCTATTTATCTATCTGTCTATTCTACCCTAATCAATCTAATCAATCTAATCAATCTAACCAATCTAACCAAACTAATCAATCTAATCTACCTAACCTAACTAATCTATCTAATCTATCTAATCTATCTAATCTATCTATCTACCTTCCTACCTATCTATCTATCCATCCATCTACCTATCTGTCTATCTATATCCATCTATCTATCTATCTAACTATTAATCTATTTATCTATTAATCTATTAATCTATTAATCTATAAATCTATTAATCTATTACCTATCTATCTATCTATCTATCTATCTATCTATTTAACTATTAATCTATTAATCTATTAATCTATAAATCTGTTAATCTATTACCTATCTATCTATCTAGCTATCTATCTATCTATCTATTTATCTATCTATCCATCTATCGATCTATCTTTTTTGATATCTAGTTGTCTATCCGTTTTTCTGTCTCTCTGTCAATCGCTCCCAAAATCTTTATCTCTCTTTTTCTCTCTCTCTCGATCTCTCCTCCCAATATCTCTATATCTCTCTACCTATATCTCTAACTGTTTGTCTGTCAAACCTACCTGTCTCTCCATCTCTCTCTACATCTATCTTTATCTCTATCTCCATCTCCATCTCTTTCTCTCTCAATCCATCCATCCATCTATCTACAATATCTATCTGAAAGGAAGCAGTTATGCGAAACTTCGAAGAAAAGTGGAAGTTGACAAAGTTGACAGGTCCAATACCAAGCAACTCTGCAAGACCTCCTCAAAGAATGGAAGTGCACACGAAGAGATTCTGTGAGACTTCCACAGAATTCGAAGTTGACAACATCAGAAACGAAGCAATTCTGCAAGACATCCTGCAAAAATGATACGTGCAATATCGTGCAATTTTTGATCTCTCATCCGATCAGACAGCTCTGCACCGTCGCTTTACGAAGCCTACTTTTCGATCCTCTGGAGCCACAAAACTGTGGAGAAAACACGGTGTTTCGTGACTGTTCTACCTTTTCGCGCACCTTGATTGTCTTTCTACTTACTCTCTCTTCTCTGACTCTTCCCACAACTGCTGCTGCATCTGTCCATAGGTCAGAAGTTTGACTTCTAAACGTCCTTCGATGAATATTTATGATGACTATATACACACAAATATGGTAACAAATATACAAAAATAGTATGTTTCACCCTATTTATGATTCGGTCTTTGTGAGGTTCCTATTACTTGCTCAGAGACATGAGAATTTGGATTGAAAACAATTGGAAATCACTGGTTGTTCACCCACAGCAGTTGGTTACATTTGCATCAATAACATCACATCATTAGCTAACCACAATATGCGAATCAAAAACATGTCTGGGTTTGGGTTGCACACGGTCAAAGCGTTTTGTCTCGTAAGTTTGGAAACAACATCAGGTTTGTTCTATGTGGGAATCAGCCACTCAATTTGTCCGGAAAGAAGTTGAATGCGGGCATGGTCAAGATTTTTGATCACAAACAAAATGATGAGTTTAATTAATTTACCATATCTTATCATTGATTCAATCAGATTTGTTTTGTTTCATATCTTTTTCGGTGTACTATACCACCTATGTTGCAGAAAACAGCGCAACACCTGATGCTGATCTGGCGATGCTTTTCAAAGCTCCGGGTGCTCAACAACAGAACCGATGGACACCTATTTTTGATGTGTGTCACCTATGTATAATATGTATATGCATTATATGCATGCAAGTCATCGCCAAGATATGCCCTTGGGTCATATGCCAATTCTTGGTGAGGTCATGCCTTAGCTTCGATTCCACTGGCTGATCAGCTTGCGTTGCCTGCGCGGCCATGACGAGGACTGGCTTCTCACGTCTCAAAGTTGTTGGGATTCCTTATGTTTCCTAAGTTCCATGAATTCTCATTCCATGCATTCACCACTATTAATCATTATTAACCACTATGAGCCACTATTAACCATTATTAATACCATGATTACCCGCTTTTAACCATGGTCAACCCTGGTATTTGGGGGCTGGGATTCAGCCTTTGCCGTCGCGGTCGGCCTCATCGCCTTCGGCCTCTTCGCCTTCGGCCTCTACGTCCTGGCCGGCCGCCTGGAATAAACAGATAAAGAATTGGATGGATAGACAGGGCAAGACAAGACAAGGCAAGATAGATAGATAAATGTATATTTATATGTATATTTACTGTATATATTTACATACATACATATATTTATGTACTGTATAATATAATTCATCATAGTAATTTGGTATAATCTCCACTTCTCATCTCTGTAAAGCATTCCATACTGAGGGCCCCAGCCTTAGCCTCTTGCTTCCGCCAGAACCAGAACATGGCACCGCAATTCAGTCGCGTGCCCGCGCGATGGTTCTGTTAGCCAATGCTGGGTTTAGGGGATTACATCTTACTGTAGATCCTAAAGAATATCGTCAAATTGATCTACTTCAAGCATATTGCAAAGTGGGTTTGTTGTCTCAAATGCACTTTTGTTGCATCTCTTGTATTTGTTCAATGAGATTTGTTGGAGAAAAAAACAAACTCAAGACATGAAACGACTGCAGAAGGTTCCGGCAGGAGCAGGACATGGATCTGCAGTGCGCATGGCTAGCCTCAGTTCGCCAGTGTCCAGGATGGGACAATCACCATGGGCAGACTGGAAGGGATAGCAAAATAGTCTAAGGGGCTCTGAATTCAGCATGAAGTTCGCGTTGCGGAAGCCCCCCAAAGATCTATAATTATTCTATAATTCATGTATACTGTAGACGCCATTACACGGCCAAGTTTCTTTGACCCACCTAAATAGACCCATGAAAACGGTGAATGACTTGGGGATCCCAATTTGGACATGTTGCCTCCAACTCATCAGAGTTTTCTCCATTTTCACTCCGCGAAATAGAGTGGCCTGCTGCAAATCAGCCAATGATGAGAGTTCAGCCGCTGCAGCTATACAAACCATGAGTGTTGTTTCTCTGTTCTTTTTCAACTGATGGCTTGGGAATGGCCTGTTCCGGGTGAAAAAAATGTCCCAACCTCAAAGGATATTCATGCAGATGTATAGTAAAGAATATAAATCTTGATATAATAATATATATATATCTTAAAATACTACATAATAATATTTACTGCTATATACTATTATATATATATATATATATATCCTAAGGTGTTTGTGAGGGTGCTCCGCTGCAAAATGTTGTTTCCCCTTATCCTCACCGCAAAATTTCAGGTACTGCCGGCACGCGAAAAATGTCATGGCCGTGGATACCGATCGACATAACAGTGACTGGTTGGTGGTTTCAACTATTTTGAAAAATATTAATCAGCTGGGAAGGATTATCCCATATATATATATTATGAAAAATAAAAAATGTTCGAAACCACCAACCCGATATTGTGGTCACGCTTATAATACACACAAAAAAGGGGGATGATTGTACCACCCAATACCAGCCATTTCTGACGGTGTATTTTTGGGTCTGACCATATTGGTCGGGTGAAAACAAAAACGACGTACAGCTGAAAGCTCCCACCATGATCATCCTTGTGAAACCATGGCGATGCCACAGAGTGAACATAGCGTTTTAGGCATCTTTGATGCCTCACGCCAAACTGGAGCTGACTTGTCAACGGTTTGCAAAGGATGGGAATCTGTGAACTTTGGACAGTCAACCATAAAATAGATCAGCTGTTTATTGTTGCTGGCGCCGTGCCTCGCCGCCTGTGTGTGAAAGCTCATTTTTCGGTTTTTGCCTTGGTTGAGGTGGGGTGGGGTGGGGTGCATGGGACATGTTAACGTTCGCTTGCACTTGCGTCATGACTTTGATGCTTCGTGACGGATGGGGTGGGGTGGGGTGGGGCATGTTTGCTTATTGTTATTTATTGCTCTCGTGTTTGCTTCCGAAGAAATCTATCATTTGGAGGAACCACTCACCTCCCAGAGCGAATCACCAGACATAAAACCACAAAGCAATCATCACCAGCACAGAACTTCTTGGCAAATCTTCTCCAGAAGAAATTGGCTCCCTCCGCTGGCGTTACCCTTTCAGGAATGCCACCGGTTTCGCTTACCGAGTTAATCATCCAGCATACCTCAGTGGGACATTCTTAAAATCTCCAAAATGACAGAACAAAAATTGCAAAATGTCCTTCAAAATGCGAGGATACTTTCAAAGTCTCTACCTTGAAACCCCCCAAAATTGGGAATGCGATGTTTTTGTTTGAGGGCTTCCAATTGCACTTCGTTGCCAAACTCTAGTGACACTTGTCGACATGCAAGCCTGCAACCGAATCTGGACTTAAACCACTCAAACCCCATGTTTCCATGACAGTCCACAGCTACAGTCTCTTAGACTCTACAGCACCTCAGTATCTCATCAATATGGTCCGCCTCTCAGTGGTGGCGCTGATCGGGTCCCAGACTCACTTTGAAGTAACCAGGGGAACCCAAGAATTTTGGTTGGTAAAACCATGAAGAAAAAGACAAGTTCCTGTAAATGTCGGCAAATGACTGCAGTTACCAAGCCAGAAATGAGATTGAAACAACCATTTTGGCACTCACTCCCCTTACTGCCCACCATCTGTGTCTGAAAATTAGGTATACCCCCAATTGATGCCACCTGAATGGGGAAACTATTATTAAACTTTGGTCTTTTACGTTAAATTGTCAAACAAAGCCAAATCCACCATGGGTTAGCTAATGCATATAATCATCATAAACTCCACAACAAATGGTAAATCATTAAAAATATGTGGGTATACGATATATAGCTATATGATATATATATATATACCATTATATACCGTTACAGATATCTGACATACCTATGATATGCCCATCAGATCTCCATAACCCGATGGCTTCCCCAATCGCTTCACCAAGCTACAGAGCAACGCCACCCCGCGACGGACCCAATGCCCTTGATCCTGTGGATCGATTGCCAATACGAGCCGGTTGCAACACGAGAAAGGGGAAAAAACGAGCTATCCGATGTTGCAAACTATTCCCATCGCAAAATTGGATAACATTGGGATATCACTTGTGACTAATACCAATCTCTGAGATTCATCAACACCTTGAAATCATTTGAAATCACATGTATATCTATATCTATATTATGCCCATCAAAATGGGGAATATCGGAATAGCCGATGTTAATCTGCAACGGGTCAGGCCATAGGGCGTCATAACAAAAATGATAAACACATGGCTCAGTAGTGGCTGGGGAGGATAAGGTCGTGACCCCAACGGATATGATAAACTACAATGGCTTGGCAAGCGCTATTGTCAAAGCTGGCTAATACAAAATAATGCTTACCCTAAACCCTAGGGTAAGTAACATAGATGTGGAACATGGCTCATTTATGGATGAATTACCCAACAAACGCCCATGAATTTCCATCATCACGGGGCGAAATACTGGCCCGTTTCGAGGTGGTTAAAAAAAGATGTCGATCTACAGTATCTGATACACAAATCTCCTCAAATATTATATACTGTACATATGGAGGTTTCCTGAAATGGGGGTACCCCCCAAATCATCCATTTTAATGGGATTTTCCATTATAAACAATCTATTTCGGGGTACCCCCATTTATGGAAACCCCCATATATAGACAGTATATCACATGGTATATATTTAGATGCATCATGATGCATCCATATGTGACATATTTCTGTCCATCTTGGTGCGCACATGTGACTGTTTCCTCATTTTCCGGCCACAACAAGTGGCATCAAAACATATCAAGCGCCGTGCCTCGACATCACTTGGGAGGTGGAAATAACACACGAAGTTGGTTGAATGGCCTGGATCCGTTCCAGTGGCATGAGATGGAATGAGCTTGTCCGGGGGATGCGAACATGGCCGAGCCAAAAACTGATGATAAAACCCCAGATCATGAACGATGTCAACAAACCAATTATCGGATGGGCATCCAACATGATCAATTTCACTGCCAAAATATGATTGACTATATAACCAATCCGATATGATCATGATCCGAAATTGGGATACACCCAAAATATCAAAAAAGAACAATGTAGGGTGACAAGGGCTGCCCAACAAAAAACAATTGCAGAGATTGTATTCGAGAGCAACTCCTCTGATTTCAAGCCAAACAGCTCTAAAAACGGCTGATTCCACTGGGGATTTGGGTAATGTCATAGATGTTTGAGGTACAACCACAGTCCATCCATCTCACCAAATCTCACCAAGTCCATCCAATCCCTATCCAAGCCCTGCCTGTAGTGGCTAAGGTGCCCTTGCGTAAGGACGTCTTGTATAGGGGGCACGTATACCTGCTGCGGCACCAAATGCTGGCTGCGGCAAAACTTAAGGCAGTAGGATATCTGCTGATGTCTGACAGCTTCCAGTGTTTCATAGGACTTGCTGATCTCTATAAGAAATCGCAAGGGAGTCTAGCCTTTTTCTCGAAAACTCAAATTTGATGGTATCACCAACTTTTGACCGACATCCCCCTCTTTCATATGTACCATGGTCAAAAAGATGGCTTATGGATACTTGTGGTATGTTTTGGAAATCCAAACGCAATGGATAATCCCTGGGTGGATGACCCTTTTGCACATCTGCCGAGAGAATGTCGGGCCTTCCAGGTTGCTTCGACACGTTGCTGTAAACGGCCTGTGGCGATCACCGTGATCAATGGAACCAAGCATTGGGCATCACTGGGCATCGGCACATGAGCCATGCCAGAAACGTTTGCTAATCAAATGTCACCAGTCATCCACTTCAAGTGATGAGTTCAGAATGGCATTCCGGAATGGCTGTGTTTTTTCAGCATTCAATCTGAAAATTTGTCTCGAACATCTGTCAACCAACAAGGGTGGTAGCAGATGTCGATTCAAGGGCATGACGTTCTGCATCTACCTATCAATCAAATTAGGATCACCAGACCATATGATTTTCACATTCCCGAAATCATTTCCTTCAAGACAATTAGAGCAACCTAAATAAATCCACTTCAGGACCATACAACTAGGATGTTTCCCTGTATTACCACCATTTCTGGTGAGCGCCATGGCAATGAGGTCATAAAACACATTTCCAAGATAGTTACTCTCCAGCAAGATCACTATGGAAAATCGATGAAAGTCTAGCAGTGAAGCTGATCTACATTCAAAGTGGATATGTATAAATATACCCTCTGGTAAACAAGCATAGCTATTGAAGATGGCCATTTATAGTTGATTTACCCATTAAAAATGGTGAGTTTCCATAGTTATGTTAGTTTACCAGAGGGTATATATAATTATAATATGATATAGATTTATATAGGTCAACCTAAACTTAGTTACTCTAAGTCTTACAGTACATCCCCATGATCTCCTCACCATTCTTGCTTCACCATGGATTATTCACTTCACGGTTACAGTAATTGTGATGAATCATCGTGTATTCCCCAGTTGTTTTCCATAATTGAACGATGGAGACCCTTCTGTTCAATAGGGTATTGAACATGGGTATTGAACGAAATGGACACAAGTACCTCTTCAATACCAAAACGTATTTACTCACAACCGGGGATTTCTTATGGGGGATCCCCAACCGTCACCATTGGTTTCAATACTAAATCATGGTCCATGACGACTGGATGATAATTGGGGGTACCATGAGAAAACGGAAACCTCCATATGGAATTCTTTGACAATGTGTGACACTAGATGAATCATCGATTCTCCTGTCCCCAAATATGATTTAGTGTATTTCCTCATATTATCCCCAAATATGATGGTCGATGTCCTCATATCTTGCCTGAAAATGACCACTTTTTCATGAGCGAATGCCCCGACTGAAAGCAACATCCCGGAAAAACACCGCCTCTTCTACGACTTGGATCCAAGTGATCGGAAGCTCTTTGAAAAGCACAGCCTGGACCGAGGGGATTGACCACGGACGACGGGACTTATGGCTTAAAGGCCCAGAAAATAATTGAAATATCACTTATTCTTGGTCAGAACATTTTAGAACAGTTTGTATACTGAGTTATATATATATATATACGTATAGTTGCGTGCCTGGACAGTTGACCAGTAGAATTTGTACATCATAATTTCTTTAGTTGTTTACCCATATGTGTTTGTTTCTTGTTGAGTTAATGAGGGTTTGAGGCATACGAACTACATAAAAACATGTAAGATATACCTCAAGATACCTCAAGTATGTTGTTGTTCATATTATTTAATATCCATGAATTACATATATATATATGAGAACTATATATCAATATGTTGCTGTTGTTGTGTGTCGGATACCGGAAGCAGCCACTTCCTCCACTGCTCCGCGCAAAGTGACCCCCTGCCGTCCGACGCCTTCTCTGACTCGACCATTTTCACTGTCTCCACGTCCCATCCAGCGCCCTCAGCGTAGAGATTTCCCACCATGTTTCCATCATTTTCGTCTTCAAACATGCAGAAAAAATATGGAGAAAACTGGTCCATTAACCTTTTTATTTCTATTTTTCACCTTCAGAATGGAGAAGAAACATATGTAAAAAAAAAACATGCTGGCGGAATTGGAAGTGATGCATGAGACGTGCAGTGCAAACTAAACACGACTCAAAGTATATGGGCACGCGAGTTTGCAGATCCACAAAAGGGACGGTTCACGATACCACAAATAACCGGTCAATTCATGGTTCCGGCCGAAACAAGTTGTGACCCATACCCAATGGTCAAAATTTGGACCCCAATGTTTAACCTTCGAATCAGGTTGTCATCCCCCAAAAAACACCGTCAATGCAGCCTTTCCCACTTGCCACATGGATTCCATATGATTGTCATATCTTCATACTTTGGGGCGCAATTCTAGTTGTAACATGTTGTACATGTTCTAACTGTATACGAAACTGTCTAGTTCTATAGTGCCCCCCTCCCAACTAATTTGGGTCGGCCTGAAGGAAGAAGCCATGGACGTTAACCCCATCCTCCTCGGCGTGTCACCACGTGGCCATGCGTGGCCTATGGGTCTTCCGGAGAATGCTGTCCAGTACAGAAACAATTTTGTGACACCTAATCTATTGGCATAGTAGGAATAATGTGGGATTTCTTGTCTTAATCATCTATATATATATATATACATATATATATATATGTGCGTGTCCTATATTTTTGTCGAAGGCTGAAGCCTGGATTTCAGAAGTCTTGAAATTTGTTGACATAGCCTGAATTACCCACACGACCAAACATGCGGGAAGCAGTCATTTGGTTTGGAGAAAACATTGGTTTTATCAAGCTGTGTCCTGTGAAAATTCGTTGGAGATCATGTGCATGACGCAGCGCCAGGCCCCTTTTCCCTTGTCATCATCCATTGCCCTGCTACTGTGGCAAATACATGGCACTACCATCCACGGTCTCGTCATCATCATCATCATCATCATCATCACCAGCTTCACCACTGATCCCTTCCCCCTAATGTTAGATACCATCCAAACGAAAGCTGGGTCTAATATGGGATATATACATATAGAATTACATATTCACTTTGGGGGCCATATGCTGGCTATTAAATCAATACTAGGGGTACTGTGCGTGGATATTGATGACTGCCTATAAGGCAATCACAGCACTGGGATACATCTTGCACACACCCATACACACCTCTAAGATCAAGCGCAAAAACGAGGGGTATAGGCGGTATAGGCTTATCGTCACCATTTTCCTGCACTGAACATGCTAAGCTGAAGGCTGGTCTCTTGCAACCCATGGGGTCAGTGCCATTGGTGGGTTCCTGCCAAAAGACCAAATCCTGAGCCAAATCGGATCGGATTTGCGGCTTCCCAATCAACAGGATCGGTGGTTTCAAGAGATTTTTGTTGGCATTACTTCATCTTATCATTCCTTGCTAGTGCAAATCATCCCCAGGTTTCTTGCTTCGATCTCCGTCGATTTTGTGTCGCAACTTCCCAACACCTTCATTGAGATAGTGAACCCAAAAAAACATACGACCCATGGAAAACATGTAGACCCTCATTCAACAAACCCGAGGTGGCCAGTTTCAGACCTCTAGAATTGGGGTAGATACTGCATCTGTCAACAGCAGCAAGGCAGTCCTACGAATGGTTCCGGTTCTAAGGGCTGCACATCGATTGGGATCTTGGTTTTTCGTGCATGCACCTGCTTTCGGAGACAGCGAACCAATCAACGTAGGGAAGATCCTGGACACAAACGCGATTGGTATCCGATACGCCGTATCCGCTGGTTTTAGCAGTTTGCTATGGGATGGTCCATTTGTAGATGATAAACATGATGTTTTACCTATTAAACATGGTGTTGTTGTTTTTTTTCATAGCTATGATGAGCTATGTCAATCATCCCCAGAGGGTAAGCGTTCCAAAAAGCGGGGTCACTTGCTGCTCCCAATCATCATCCGCCGTCTTTGAAAAGAGGGGAAGTGAAATATATTGATAACCACTAATCCTCAATGATGTTTTTACTAAGAATTACACTAATGTTATGATATCCCAACATAATCTAGTATAATATAATATAAATATATACAACATAATATGAGTTATATCTATACTCATTATACCCATATAATTACCCGTTATATACCAACGTTCAATGCTAAAATCCCTGTCTTGTTGCTGTTTGAAACCATCGGGTCATGGTCATCCCCACCTGTTTGGCACAGGTCATAAAGCCTTGAGGGAAGTAGAAACATGGCACCTGAGCGTGCGCCAAGTGGTGCCAAAATGGGTCTAAATGATCAGAGACAATCATTGGCATGACATGATGACAGGATTCACTCTTCAAAAGTTTTGTCAAAAGTGGCAGATTCCTGGTGATTGAACATGAGACTTGTTTCGACTTCTGGGCTGGTGATTGCGGTGGAGTAGGTCATATGTAGCTATTTGAGGAAAGTAGTTCTCTGGTATACGCCCGTGCAAACGAAAGTTGAGCCATCCCAAAGGAATTTGACCACTAAAAAATCATTTTCCCATGTCTTGCAAAATAGGAAAAAATGAAACCGCCACTGTGACTGGGAGCATTTGGATCTACCATTGTCCCGGACTGGGACGATATATCATCAATGGTAACCCCAAAGAATATCAACAAAAATATGGAGGTTTCCGAAACCATGGGGGTACCCCCAGTCATATCAGTCATCACCCACTTATAGATGGAGTTTTTCCATGAAATGGCAGCTTGTCAAAACCCTGTACCCCTGGTGAACATCAAAATAACTGGTAAATGGATGTTCATCCCCCTAAACATGGTATTAATAGGTATTGACCCATCCCCAAATCAACCATCCATTTTTTCATGGCTACCAACCCTCCGCCTTCCCGGAAGCCCTCAAGGCATCTCAAGGCTCCCACCCAGAAGCTCACGGGCGGACCCTTGTGTAGCCACCGCGCCATGAAGGCGATCCGCTCCTGCCAGGTAATCCCACTATATAAGGTATATATATATATATATATTCATTCATCTTCATGGTTAATAATGGTTAATCATGAGATTAATAATGGCTAATAATGGTTAATAATGGTTTGTAATATGGTTAATAATATGGTTAATAATGGTTCATAGTGAGGTTAATAATGATGTTAATCATGAGGTGAATAGTGAGGTTGTTAATAATGAGGTTCATAATGGTTACTAATCAGGTTGGTAATGGTTAATAATGATAAATAATAATTATGTTGATAATGGTTGATAATGAGTTTAATAATTGTTAATAATGGTTATTAATGGTTAAAATGATGTTAATAATGAGGTTAATAATGATGTCAAGAATTGTTAATAATGAGGATAATAATGGTTAATAATGGTTCACAATGGTTAATAATGGTTAGTAATGAGGTGAATAATGGTTAATAATGGTTAGTAATGAGCTTCATAGTGGTTAATACTGGTAAATAATGGTAAATATTGGTAAATAATAGATTAATAATGGGAAAACTGGTTAATAATGATTTAAAATTGTTAATAATGGTTAATAATGGTTAATAATGATGTTAAGAATGAGGTTAATAATGAGGTTAATAATGAGGTTAATAATGGTTAATAATGGTTAGTAGTGGTTAATAATAAGGTCAATAATGATGTTAATAATGAGGTTAACAATGAGGTTAATAATAAGGTTGATAATTAGGTTAATATATAATGATGTTAATAATGATGCTAATAATGGTTATAAAATAATGAGGTTCATAATGAGGTGAAAAAATCGCTAATAATGGTCAAAAATGAAGTTAATAATGATGTTAAAAAAAAAAAATAATGGCTACTAATGATTAATAATGCTTAATAATGGTTAATAATGGTTAATAATGGTAATAATGATGTTAATAATGCTTAATAACGGTTAATCATGGTAATAATGATGTTAATCATGAGGTTAATAATGAGGTTAATAATGAAGTTAATAATGACAATGATGGGGTTTAAATAATGGTTAATAATGGTTAATAATGGTGAATCATGGTGCATAATGAAGTTAATAATGAGGTTAATAATGGTTACCCGCAGGACCTAACGTTCGCACATGATGACATAATGTCTCATTTTTCCAACGGGGTTAACACATGTTTCATCCACCGTTCGAACCGCCTTGCAGGGATGGGCAGTACACTAGGTGTGGCCCCTCGCCATGGGTATATGACACGAAAATTTGCGTCATGGCTCGTTTCACAACAATTTGCGGCAACAACACTTCGCAGACTTCGTGGGGGTCCGTGGAAAAGAAGGGCCATTTCGTGCGAGAAAACACAGGCTCTAGGCAAACATCCGGTTCTGTGCGAATGGTTAATAATGGTTAATCATGGTTCATAATGGTTAATAATGGTTACCAGTAGTACCGCACAAGGCGGTGGCGGAAGTTTCAAAAATAGGAAACCTATAGGAGAGATTGGTTGTTGTGAATCAGGGATGGCAGAGCGAAGCCACTGATGGACCGAAAGGTGCTTGA
>Ga0126342_10014752_pt1 | contig 13763 bp, 12 predicted proteins | sample Cyp1metagenome_FD_92528 | JGI IMG/M metagenome (GOLD analysis project Ga0126342, IMG submission 92528) | Coral microbial communities from Lord Howe Island, Old Settlement Bay, Australia - Cyphastrea 1 metagenome | ecosystem: Host-associated > Invertebrates > Cnidaria > Coral ...
AAGGGTTTCGATGGGGATCCAAAGGTTTTGCATCTACTGGAGCTTAACCGAGCGCTCCGCTACCATGATCAGAAAATTGCAACACTCCTATTTTACTTGAGCCAAAACAAGGTACATACACCTTGTGATTTATGAGGGTACGTGTCCCGAATCAACCACCAATTCATGGTCATATTTGGGGGTAAATCAATATGTAACCATAGCTGTAGGGTGTATATCCCGATTTGTTCATATTAAACACCCCCAATTCTACACTCCCAAATATGTGTAAATAGTCTGAGGGGTGCTGGAAGAGATAAAAACAACAATATGGTGTTTGTTTGTGGAGAAGTGGTGTATTCACGCCCAATTCACCGCTTTTGTATCAGTTGAAACTGATTTCCTGCAACATAAGATGGAACGGCGGTCCCAATATTGAGACAACCCATACAATCAATGTATTATGGTATATTTGCCCACAAGCCTTGCTGATTTCGGGGATGCAGTAACTCTTGGTAAATATACCATGTCTGACTCCTCTTTAGTCACTTTAGTCTAAGTCACCATCACTCAGAAAGCAAAAAAATGTATACAGTATATATATATATATACATATGTGCATATGTATATATATATATATACATATGCACTATATCTATCTATATCTAGTGTCTAGTCACAACATCAAACAATATCCATAGCCATGGCCTTTCTTCACCGCCAGCGTCATGGGTTTCCCCTCCGGGGTGGCCATGTTCGCTTGCTCCGGGCGCAAGTGCAGCAACGCCCAGAGCCGGTCCAGGGCCAGAAACGGCTCCTAGGGCTTGCGGAGCTGCCGGAGGCCCGGAGGCTTGGAATTTGGGATATAATGGGATTTTGTGTATATATATATATATACATATATATATATATACATATATATATATATAGGAAAAATCGTATAATATGATATAATATATAGTGTATACAATATCACGCATGTAGCGTATATATCATATCATATCATATAATATACATAATTATATATATAATTATATATATAATTATGTATATATAATTATATATATATGCATTGTGAGATATGTATCTGTCATGGTCGAAACATGGTGAAAATTCATGCGGTATGTGGTTTTTGTCCATCCCAGGTCCCAGAAATCCGTTGTGGGGATCCAAAAGGATGGAGGATCTGGTAATTCTACGGTATGAATTATGAATCATTAGGTGATAAGTTGAGGATACCCTCTAGTAGTAGATTCACACAATAAAACGACTTTACATATTATATATATATGTAATAATAAACATAATAATGTGTATATATAATTATAATTAATTATACATCTCTAATTGTATATATTGAAATTCACCTTTCATGGAAACTTGTGGATTCCCCACATATGTTCATCGAGAGCAATGAACACCACGAATAGTTTATAGTTGTCCTCAATGATTGGTGGTGACTCATATAGCTCATGGTTAGCTGTTTGGCTTGTAACCATGGTTATGAGCACTTTGAAAAAAGTGGTGAATCTATTGCTTAGTGTAACTAGCGCTGAATTTGGGATGCTTCCCCCAGCTATGATCCATCGACTGTCACGACTGTCGACTTGGTCACCGCGTGCCAAGAAGCGTTGGATCGCAACTGAGCCACCAAATGGCCTTGGAGGTTGTAGACATCAGTAGACATCCCCCAGGAGTTCGCAATCGGAGTTTTGTGGAGAGTTGTGTGGAGGTTTCGCAACCCACACGACCATCTGGTTATGACTAACAGTTTGCCATGGGAAAATCCACCCATTTTTAAGAACGGTAAACCATCTATTTCTATGGGCCATTTCCCATGGCTATGTTAAATAACCAGAGGGTAATTCCAACTCTCTGTGTGTTTTGTTGGCAACAAGAGTTTGAAAAAGACATCCGTTGCCGCAAGAGCATCGGTGCTATGTCCACTGAACAATAACAAAACAGCGGATAAACGACTGCTCCCGTGCTTGTAAATGCCAGGGGTGCTAGTGAATTAATCATGTTCTTGTATTGGAGGCCCAACTCACCTCCTGCCATCTCCTGCCGAAATCATGCAAAAGAAATGACAGCGACATCACACAGCGGGCCAACAAATGGCTACTAAGCAGCTGGTTAGTCAACCAACTCACCAACAACAAATGCTGAGCAATAAATCAATCTAACAATGACTCTGAATGTACCCTCTGGTAATTTAACATAGCTATGGAAAATCACCATTTTCAATGGGAAAATCCACTATAAATGGTCATTTTCAATAGCTATGTTAAATTACCAGAGGGTATTGCCTTCTAAGGGGGTTTTATTCGGTAAAACCTCCCATATCACCATGGCGGAGGCGGCCAGTGGCATCGTCCCAGCTCCGGCCACCAGGATGGATCCGGTCTCAGTTCGGCTCCCTTGGTGAGGACGCGCGCCTTGCAACAGCCTGGGGATGCGAGGTCTGAAGGCCATGAAATTCGTGGGGAAAACATAGGAAAACCAGGTGAAACCCATGGGATTCAATGGGATTTTTTCGGATTGCGAAGGAATTTTCAGGAAACCCCTCTTTGGGAGGTATGATTCAAAAGCCATAGTTTTTCCCGTACAAATCAATCCATGAGATTGGTGGTTGAACCCTTCATCGATCAGCTCAGCGGAAAACTTCATTGAAGTGTGCCGAAAAAAAATCCGACAGCAACTTCTGTGATGTTTTTGGGCGCGGAAAAATCTATGACCCATTTCGCTCCATTTCTGCCATGACCCAGCAGACAACATTATGCCATATTGGGGGTACCCTATTGACTTGACCCATATTGGTTACCTTCTGGTAAACAAACACAACTATGGAAAATCACCATGTTTAATGGGTAAATCAATTAGAAATGACCATGTTCCATAGCAAACTGTTAAATTACCAGAGGGTAAATCTCCATGGTGATCCATGGTTTAACCAGCTTCGAAAATTCCCCCAGGTAACGGTGAAATCCCAAGTCGTCCGAATAACTCAATTTCTGATTATAAATATCAAACATGTTAAAACCATGTTAAAACCATGTTTGATACTGTTTGTTTGTGAAAGTGAAATACTGTTTGATACTGTTTGTGAAAGTGAAATACTGTTTGATACTTGATATTACTTGATGAAAAACCAGTTTATGGTGAACACCGGCAAAAGTTCTTGATTGAAAACAACTGTTTGATACTGTTTGTTGGTTAAATCACCATCTTTGTTGGTGAAATCTGCCCAAGAAAATCGCCGCCGCAAAAACAAGCGCCGGAGTTCATCCCTGGCTCTGCCAGGCCACATGAAGGGCCAGCCAGGTGCCAAACGCGCAGGAGCCCCATGGGGGCAGGGTTGAGGAAGACAGCCTTGGTTCATTTTTACAGGGATGGACTTCAGGGCAGCCTGAAAACCCCTTGGTTTCTGATCAGACGTGCAGTACTGGTGTCAAGTCTTGCGGTCTTTAAAATTCTTTAAAGATACTGGAGACAAATGAGCTTCCTTTCCAAGAGGATCTAAAAGATTGCAAACCGAGGATTGGTGATTCCCTGGGCTGTAACTAGTTGGTGGCTCAACTAATCCAGGGTTGACAGAGCTTGTCTCTCCAACTGACATTTCCCAAGCCCCCATGACAATGATTCTCTGCATAATGTTGACCGCAGGTGTCTTGTGCAACTTGAAGCCCTCTGCCATTCACAGGGACGCATTCATACTATAGTTACCCTCTGGTAATTTAACATAGCTATTGACAATGGCCATTTATAGTGGATTTACCCATTGAAAATGGTGATTTTCCATAGTTATGTTAGTTTACCAGAGGGTATCTATAGTTCAGACATGAGTGTGTGAAATTCCCTGTCATCAATTGAACGGGTCCAGAAAGTTATAAGACTGGGGGGGGTTGGAACAGAATGAGCCATGAAAGCTAGCTCGCAACCTATCCCATTAGGTTCATAGATAATCATCCCATATTATCCCTTTGGTCGAGATCCCAAATCAATTAGGTAGTAAAACTTCCTATCATATATCATCATATATCATGAATCAACAGTGATCTTAGTGGCTCAAATTTTGTTTTTTTGATTTCTGCGAATGAAGGCACCCCCAACATTCCTCAGGCTCGGTCAAGTTGTGAAGCGTTGGACTTCTAGATCTGCTTGGAGAAAAAGCAGCTATTGCATTACAGTATCAAAGTTATACCATTATCATTTCTAGTGTCACTATTATTGTTCTTGTTTCATTCAAATAATATATGCTGCTTGATCCATATCTGGGCAACTGCCCACGATCTCACTTCTTGCATTCCCCAAAATCTAGAGCCTTGCGATGTGCTCGTAGAGGTGGTTAGTAACTGGGATTCGTCCACCTATAGGATAACCCAAGGGGAACTTACTGATCAGGCTTATTAGATCTTATTAGATAAACCAATTCGCCAGCTACAATTCGTGGGATGATCCTCCAAGTAACTTCCAGCATATACCCTCTGGTAATTTAACATAGCTATTGAAAATGACCAGTTATAGTGGATTTTCCCATTGAAAATTGTGATTTTCTATAGCTATGTTAAATTACCAGAGGGTAACAGTGTTGCTTTCCAACCTCTTCCCCCGTCTGTATCTCGGTGCCATCGGGGCGCTTGTCTGAGATCTTCCCACGTCATTTTCCGCGGTACAAAAACGGCGAAGCGGTACAGAAAAACGGCTCTCGATCTGACGTGGAAAACACTGCTGTGCTGATCCAACTGATCCAGTTCTGCGAGAATTCTTGGGATCCTGGAGTTTCGGAACTTCATCCATGGGTCAAAAGCAAAAGTTCTTTTTTGGAGCCCCAAACATTGCTACAAATCAGCCAAAACCCAAACGTTGAGGATTGACTTGGCTTGAATTTTCAGCAGGATGACATCATGGATGGAACCAGTCGCCCTGAGCTGCTATGTCTTGAGCCAGCGCCTTGGTCACGTATACATATCTTGCTGATCTATCAGTATCTAGGTAGATCCAAAAAAAACGATCATTCACAAACCAGCAATAGAACCCATTTTGGTGATGCGTCGTCAGCGTCGCTTCAAAGGACCTTTCCCAGTAGTCCCAGTCGTTCATTAAAAAAAAACTGTTTGATGATGGGAAAAAGGTGTCAAATCCCCCTAAAAAAAGCGAGTTGAACAGTAGTTGAATGCCCAAAAATTGCTGGCTTAAATCCCCACAAATGGGTTCCTCAAAAACTCATTCCCCAATGAATTGGTGGGTTCCAATGCCTTTTGGTAAAAATGGGTTTGGGCCGGGAGCTGGTATACCCCCTATCATCATAGAAACCTGTTGTTAAAGGGGTTTCTTCAAACAATGGTAAAACCATCTATCATCATTTACCTGTTGTTTTGGTATACCATCTATATATCATCATTTTCCCAACCAATGGGAAAAGGACATCTATGGTTCAACCTTGAGGCTCGTGACTTGCCCTCGAGGCGACGTGGTCACAGGGGACTGGCTCTTCCAGCGCAAGACCATGCGCCACCTAAAGGGACGCTGGGTGGGAACGGATTTATGGTGGTTTCATAATGTTTTATACATAGTCATCCTGGAGTAGAATATGGATTTGTTTAAAACAAAACTAAAATATGTGAATATCTTTCAAAATCACATATTCTATCTACTTTAGGATGATTATATTAAATATATATATACAATTAATGGGTAAATATTAAATATATAGTAATCATTCACTAATCTGAAATAAGGAATATGTTGAGATGGTTACCCCGAATCCTAACCATCATTCCGGTGACATACATAGTGTTCTATTGTCTATGGAATCATAAACCAACTTAGGACTGATTATATCAATGGATTGGTTTAAGGGAAAATCTACAGGAAACCATAGATTTTCCCATTAAATATGGGGCTTTCCTGTACATTTTCCCTTAGACCAATCCATTGATTATAAGCCAACTTGGAACTTGGTCTTCCAAAGATGGATCCAAAATAGATCCGATCAGTGTCATTGGAGGATGGCACTAGAATTACCATCTGGTTATGACTAACAGTTTGCCATGGAAAATCCACCCGTTTTTAAGAACGGTAAAGCATCTATTTCGATTAGGGCCATGGCTTAACCATGGCGAACTGTTAGTCATAACCAGAGGGTATAGGTCATTATGACACTGCTTGCAGCACAAAATTCTGGTCGTGTTCAGGAGCATTCCACCATATTTCAGGTGTTTTTGACTTGATCTAAGACCTGGGATCTACGAGTAGATCGTACGGGGGTCAAGCCCCAAAAGTACGGGGTCCTTGGAATCTTGGAGTTGCTGGTATTCATTCCTTTGGCTCTTTAAAGCCCTGAAACCAGACTCCTTTCAGGTCCTCAAAAAGAACAATCGCCACGCTTCAACGGTTCCATCGGGCCCCCTTTTCTGTGCGTAGATACTGATCAAATAATGATAATGGTCAATCCTCTCAACAGGTCTTGTTAAACATAGACTGATCGGTGGTTTCAGTCCAGCACAAAAGGAAAGTTACTTGTGATATCTTGTGATCGTCCTCCCAAGTAGGAACATGAACAGACATTGAAACCTCTGAACAAATATTTGGCGACAAGACATAACCCGTGATATCCCCATCATCCAATTGTGGCAAAGCCAACAATACCACCGATCATCCATCTCTTTCAACACACATTCCAAGCCAATTCAAGCCCCCTTCAAAAAATGGGGAATTATTCAGAAGTTACATCCCCATGACTTTCATTTTATGGCCCCTTTTTTTTTGGCACCGTAGCACAATCGTGGTTGCTTTTTGATGCACGCAGGCGGCGCAGACCTCAAGAAGGCTTCCATGCACAGCAAGCGTTGGCGCTTCTCCTGACACGGCGTCGCCACGGATTCCACTAAAATCCACCCATCTGGGGTCCATCAAATCCAGATTTCTGGGGTGCCCCAATAGAAATGGTATGCATATATGGAAGTTTATTTCATGGAAAATCCCAGAAAAATCCACGGATAAGCCGCCCATCCCCATGTGACCCATGGCAATCCAAGACGGTGAATCGGTGTTTTGCCACCCTTTTGAGATAAAGCCATATTCATAAAAAGGATTGATGAATGAAATAGTACAAAGGACAATAATGTTGATTGAAATTATGAAATGGACAATAATTGTCGGATGTATGAAATTCATTGAAATTGGAAGTGTTTAATCCCTTGTCTCCCTAAAATGAAATAACTCCATGAAATAACACCACAAACAAAACCCTGGAGTTTTGTTGGATCTATTCACTTGTGGCCCATATATATTGGGTGGATGTCTCACCATTTCTTATTTGGTAAAATGGTAAAATCTCCATTAAATCCCCATAAATGGTGTGATTTATGCCCATTTGTCAACTAAATACATCTACAGATCCCAGTGTATTCCAGTAAAATCCAAATTTATCCTGGTTGTCGCTTGATATCATTATCATCTTGTCGGTTGAATGGTTAGGAACCCTCTATCAACAAACCAGTGGGAAAAGGACATCTTAGATGGTACAACCATTAATACAAACCACTGATTCATCAACAAACCAATGGTTTCCTCATCATTCCAGTGACGAGAAACCGCGGTCATTCTAGTTCATCCAGATGCACAAGATATCCTATAATCTATGCTGGTTGGTGGTTGAGCCCTACCCCTCTGAAAAATAATGGAGTTCGCCAGTTGGGATGATGAAATTCCCAATCTTTTTGGAAAGTCATAAAATTCCATGGTTCCAGTCACCACCAACCAGTAATCTATGATATCCCCATACTTTCATCAGTGTACCACCATTGTTGCTGCTTTCATACCTTCGTGCTCTTCGTGCTCCACCGGGAAGCCGAGCCTCAATGGAAGAGACCACCGCCAGCACGCGTCCAGGACCCGTGGTGCGGCTCACTGGGCGGTGGCTGCGGAAAAATTTTGTGATTTTCAGGAGCAAAACAAAAGTCGATTTCTGTAGCAAACTGATGGAATTTAGTGAAGTTGCAAAATGGTGGATTTTTGTCCCCAATCAATGCAGAATTCTATGTAATATAGCAACATTTATATATATATATGAACTACAAAGGGGGATTCGTTCCTAACCAAATTATGGATGTATCAAGCCAAGAGTATAAGAATATGATGTGGTGTCTGAAAATGAGGTTTTTCAAGCTCACTTTGTGGAGTCTTCCACCAGGTGAAGATAAGCCAGTGGATGGAATGGGGGTACTCTCCTTTTGGCAAAACCGGAGGATCAAATGGAAGGGTTTCAGATCCTCAACATGCATAGGTTCCCCCATGAGTAACCCAAATGATATCAAACGCAAGAATATCTATTGACTAGTTGAAGCAGCCATTGGAAATATGATGGAAATCAAACCGAAAATGATTTGAACATGAGGGCCAGCATGTTCAATTCCATGGTTGTTTCGGCCAATGTTGTACTCTAAAAGCCAAAGTTCTCCCGATACTCTCTGGGGTTTCCCATCTAGAAGTTTATGGTAAAGGTTTCAGCCCTCAGGCTGACTCTGTCCTTGTCCTTGCAAGTTTCACCCAATTTATTTCCGGTCATTTACCAACCAAATTATTACTGTATATAGTTGGGATAGATACCAAGATACTCCAAAACAATATCGCAATATCTGGCATCAGTGTGGTTACAGCAAGTCCCGCCCTGCTGTTGCACTTTAGAGTCTCCATCTGGATATGGTTTCAACCATGACCCTAAAACACTCCTGACTGGTGGCTTCATCCGCCTACATCCACCAGCAATGGCATTGGTTTTGGCTTAAAATGATCTTCACAAATAGTTTCAAACAATGGAAGGTATTAAATTTCATGCTGGATGCTATGCCCAATCCTAGATACCCTACAGAGATCCTATTTATTCTTATTTCACAAAATAATATGATGGCTATCTAATCATGATCCATCATCATCACATATCCATATCCTACACCATATCCTCAAGCAGTCATGATCCATTTTTTTTGTGCCATATGGAGGAGCTTTCCGTTTAGTCATGGGCGTACCCCTAGTCATCATCCATTTTTTTCAGGGATTTTCAATGAAATAAACCATCCAGCTATATCCAGCTATTGGGATACCCCGATGACTTAGGAATCCCCCATTTGAGCCATTAAGATACCATTGTTGATTCATGATATATGATATGTGATAGGAAGTTTTACGATCTAATTTATTTGGGATCTCCACAAAAGGGATAATATAGGATAATTACCCTCTGGTAATATAACAGTTTGCTATTGAAAATGGCAACTTATAGCGGATTTACCCATTGAAATGGTGATTTTCCATAGTTATGTTAACGTTTACCAGAGGGTAAATCCAAAGAAATCCCATTAAATCCCATTAAACCACCATAAAATCCCATGAGATCCGATTAAACCACCATAAAATCCCATGAGATCCCCTTAAACCACCATAAAATCCCATAAAATCTCATTAAACCAACCAGCATCGACTAGTTCTATGAACCAGTCCGGACTGGGTTCCCCGGGCGCAAGGCGCTCACGGAGCGCTGGAACGCCAAGTCCGCGGCCCAGCGACGCCACCTACCCGTGGGAATTGACTTTGGAACGCTGGCTGCGACGTGGAAAATCACCATGAATATAGTATATGGTATATAGATATCTATATACATCTATATACCATATACCATATACTATATGTAATATATGTTTTTTCCCGCCCTGCCCATAGAAGCGTCTCACGCTGCGGCAGTTTCCGCATGAATTCAACAGTCATATATATATATATATATATATATATGTAGATATTCATATATATGAATATATATATATATATTATATAAAGATTATAGGTAAATCCTGGTAAATGATGGTAAATGTACCTAAAAGTGATGAATACAAGAGGTGATGATATGGTATCACCACAATTACCATGGTATAATGTCACCATGTTTCAGTACCCCTAGGAAATCATCATTTTGATCATCGAACTTTCTATGGGTCATGTCTGGCTGTTTGTTACCAGAGGGTAACATAGATGTGGAAAACCCACCTTGAATGGAGATCATTTTTCGAACAGGAGACCATGTGTCGTTCCACATCTATGAATGGGGAGACATGATGGGGTATACCCCAATGGCAATTTCATGGGAAATGTGATGATTCATCAGTGGATTGGGGATACGCTATGTTCGGACATGTTCAGACAAACCTATCGAACGGAAATGGGACATGAACCAAAATAAAGTCGGATTTGATTGACTTGATCATCAAGAAATGGGGCATTATTTTTTCAGAAATGCCAATCAAAATTGCATAAACCAAAACAGAGTTGGAGTTGATCAACATGAAGTTTTGAATAAACAAGTGTGCCGACAATGTCAAAAAAATGGATTCAAATTGGGCGGACAATAGAGATTTAACCACCAAAAATTGGACGGGATTGTTTGGGGTATGTGCAGAAATGGGCTGATTTGACCAAAATGATTTAAACAATGGGATATGTTTGGATTTGATGGGAGGATATATACGTGTATATATATAGTTGCATATGTAGCATATAATATATTTGGGTGTAAGAGAAAAATGAGAGGTAGGCCCCTATTTTTTTGCCATGTCGATCCATTTCGTATGATATTATAAACCAATTGGATGGAATGGGAGTAGCTCCTATTCATTAACCAACATTGACGAACTGACCAACCCATGTGGCCGAGGGGCTGGAACAAAAAAATTAAATGCCGCTGGGTCAGGTCAGATTGACTTGCAAACATAGAAACTTAAAGTGAAACAATGAGCTGGAAATTCATGATTTTTTCAGATATTTAAAGTATAAAATAGTATAAACATGTCATAAAATCTGGGGCTTCTGACCAACCATCCAACTTGAGCAGAACGCTTGGGACGTCAAGTCATGTTTGGTAAGGCCTGGTGAATTTGTGACCTGAAAGAAGATCATCCCATGAACTCCAGGACGGTAAAGCATCGATTTAACGCAAAGGGGCCATCGAAAAACCATGGCCGTTGGTGTAACAAATAACCAGAGGCTAAATCCATGAAATCCATTCTGGTTGGTGGTTGACCTACCCCTCTGAAAAATATGAAAGTCAGTTGGGATGATGACATTCCCAATATATGGAAAAATAAAAAATGTTCCAAACCACCAACCAGCATTGTATAATAAAACGCCGTTCTGTGCTGTTCATCTTCGGGGAAAAGTCTCGGACGAATCGACGGGAATCGAATCCCACGGTCCGTGGGATTCCGGACCTTCTGAAGGCATCCGCCCTGGGACGCTGGTGATCTTTTTCTGGGGCGTCTATGGCATCTATGTGAGTTGGATAGGAAGTGGTGAGCTAGAAATCAGTTACCAAGATGAAGCTAAGCAAGGACATGTAGATTTATCAACCAGGGTCATTAACCACTAAGTGTGATGATCCTCCCACTTCTAAGCCCTCCTTAGCATCGTATCACATTAACATCGTCGCTGGAAGAGATCCTGTCCCCCTAACACTTCCTGACTGTTTTGATCTGGTGGTTTTTTTAATGGCTACCCAAGGGTCAACATACAAAAAGATGTGGAAAACTCATCGTTTCCCCAGGACAATGATCGATCTACAAACGGTGCGTCGTGGATTTTTCCACATCTATGTTATTTGCAGAAGGCTAATATGCCTCTGTTTGAAAATGTTGGGGACACCCAAAATCCCATGGTTTATCTCATTATATAGAATAAAGTAGCCTAAAATCGCCATATCCACCTTTTCGGGGTACGAAAACGATGAAACTCTAGGCGCCCCGGCAGCATGAGCCCTCGAGACTGAAAGGCCTTTCTGCAGGATTTTGCGATGGTTATGATGGTGGTTGAGCCACCCCCATTTTAGGAAAATATGTGAAAGTCGTGACCATCATCTCAGTTGCCGGATGATGAAAAATGAGAAATGCTTCAAGGCGCCAACCACTGGAGGGGTTGTAACCAACGGTAACTAACGTTGCATTTGCAACGACAATGGGCCCCCAAGAATCTGAAAGGCTATCCAAACATGCCCTAGTATACCATGCCTCTCATTCCAGAGCAGCAAACTGATGGAGGGATGGGACTTCAAAACTGCCAAGTCCCTGAGGGTCAAGATGAGTCACCCCAAAGGGCTATGGATCGCAGCAACATGCCATAAAGTCACCGCTAAAATCACCATTGATTTCAGACCACATCAGGACGCCGTCACGGGCCTACGTATACTGACGATCATATCGTCAAACAACTATATACATATAGTTGCACAATACTTACTACATAGTCATACATAGTCATACATAGTCATAGTCATAGTCATATATATATATATATCATTATATATCATTATATATCCCCTTAGCATAGTTATGACCACAACCCAGGGACCCACAAACGCCATCCCTCAACGAAGGGCGGGTCCCCGGACGAAATGCGCCGCCTCGGTCTCTGCCAGTGCCTTCTTCAGCTGCTGCGAACTCTCGCGCGCCAGGCGGAATCTGAAGGCCGCGGCTGGGAAGTTGATTGGCTAATGGTATGGTATACCATGGTTAATGGTGTGGTATACCATGGTTAATGGTTAATGGTTAATACACTAAGATTTAGGTCATACAGTACCATGGGTACAGTAATGGTTCATGGTTGATATGACCTAACTAGTGGTATATTTATAGTAAGCAATGGTATTAATTAGTTAACTAAGTTAATTGGTTAATGGTTAATACACCAAGATTTACTTCTCAGGATTCACTGGTCAATACACCTGTCAACATTCTTCAAAATCCCTCTGTCATTCGTACTGGTTGTTATGGGGATTCCCCCATTGGATTAGTATAATCCACAACTGGTTGGTGGTTGACCTACCCCTCTGAAAAATATTAGCCAGTTGGCCAGTTGGGATGATTATTCCCAATACATGAAAAAATAAAAAATGTTCCAAACCACCAACCACAACATATTGGGTAATATAATCCCCGAACTAATCATCAACCAACAGGGGTTTTGAACACTGCTCTATTTTCAAATGGATGTTATCCTCTGGAAAATTCACAGTTAGACCATGAAAATAACAAATCGTTAGTGAAAACGAATCTTTCAACCCATGGTTAATGGTTAATACAACCAGACCACTATTATTAATGGTATATTAACCAATGGTTATAACCATTAGTCCTGGATGAATCCTCTAAGAATTAATTCTCAGGAACTCGGCTGGAAAAAACCATGGTACTTGAAGGATCATCGACCACGTCAATCAAAATACACCCGCTTTTTTCTCCGCCTTTTTTCAAACACCAAGTGGTGGTATTAATGATTGGCCCCTCAATCCAAGATTATTATTATGTAGATATATATATATATGGAGGTTTCCCAAGTCATGGGGGTACCCCTAGTCATCCATTTCTTCATAGGATGTTCCATGAAACCAACCAGCGAGCTTGGGATCCCCATTTCCCCAAGCTGTGCGTATCGTCCGGCCTCCACGCCATGAAGGATGCAAAGAGCAACAGCCGCATCTTCATGGACCAATACTTTGCTGCCTAGCGGACAGGGCGAGGCTAACCAGTGACAAATGCCACGGGCAACTGCAGGTGATCTTGTAGTCTGTACATATAGTATTATTTATATATCATATATATATATCATATATATATATGTATATCATATATATATATATATATATATATCATATATATATCATATATATATCATATATATATATATCATATATATATCATATATATATATATATCATATATATATCATATATATATCATATATAT
>Ga0126342_10014753_pt1 | contig 13762 bp, 14 predicted proteins | sample Cyp1metagenome_FD_92528 | JGI IMG/M metagenome (GOLD analysis project Ga0126342, IMG submission 92528) | Coral microbial communities from Lord Howe Island, Old Settlement Bay, Australia - Cyphastrea 1 metagenome | ecosystem: Host-associated > Invertebrates > Cnidaria > Coral ...
GTTGGGCTCGGTAAATTGAGCCAGTCAGTTGATTGGCCCTTGAGCCAAATTGCAACAGTCGGAGGACGTCTCAACGACTGTGAAAACTTTAAAAAGACCTTAGTGGGGGTGCAGTGGTACTCTATGCATGTTTCCCAAACCGCACGGATAATTTGACCAAGAAAAATTGGGACCATAAGGCCATAGCTGAATGAACCAACAAAATTGATGGCGAAACTAGCACACATGGGGATTTAACCAACAAAAAAAACGGCATGTATTCCACCAAAATATTGAAGAATATTGAAGATCAAAAAGGAAGCTAGCAATATCTAGCAAAATGATGCAAAATTGTCATACAGCTAATTGCGAGGACCCCAGAGGTTCTGAGTCACTCCCAAAAAAGAAGACTGCACAACGAGCAAGAAAGTCCCAGTGCCAATCTCAAGACTGATTGATGCGTAAGCCATCCAATCCAAGAATATGATATCGTCAACTAGGATCATCATCCAGCATCATCCTATTGTTCAGGATGGAGAATGAGGCATCCCTGAAAACTCACCCACCAGAAAAACTATAGGATCTGTAGGGGTCTTAATTTGGGGAATGTACCTCTAGGGAGAAAGTACTAATCAGTGGGACAAGGATCGATAAACATACATACCCTAATTTTACCAGAAATAGCTGGAAACCAGACATTCCCAATTTTAGTCTTGTGATGGCTTATAATTGGGTTTACCACATTATTTCAAGATTGGATACGCTCTGGAATTTTGCCATGACTATGGAATTTGTTTATTTGCAATTGGTTAATCACCGAACAATTTTCTAGAGCCACAAATTGCCAGGGAACATGAAATATTGGGAAATGCATCTAATATCCCAGTACCATTTTTAAGCGGCTTAAATCAATGATTACATCACTTGTTTCCTCAGAATGCTTCCCCCAAACAACTTCAGTTCTGTCCAACCCCCAATGGTATCCCTTGGGCTGCCCGGTGCCGGTGCCTGTGGTGCTTCCGCTGGTGCGACCTTAACCCTGGAAGAGCTGGCCTTGATGGACGCACCTGCGGATCGCCAGCGGTTTTTTCATGGTTTATCCACCATGGTAGAATTCCATCATTTTTCACATATCCAAATGGAACATGTTGAACATACTCTTCCATAATCAATATGTTTTTTTGGGTGGGGAAGCGGAGTGATGATAAATGTGAGGGGTGCGAAGTAATTCATGTGCTGGGTTTGAACAGGTCTGAAAGAAATATTTGAGCAGGTTTCCCACCATTGACCTGCTTTGTCACCCAACAGTCACTGTTTTTGGTTAATTTCTAGGTGCTCTGGCCAGAACTCCCATGAAACGTGGCAAACCTCAGATACCCCACAAAGAAAAACTCGATCTGCTACTAGATCTCGCTAGATCTTAGTCTTAGCAGCGTAGTCTTAGTGCATTCCTCCATTGAGTTTGCTTCAAACTTAACCGATCAACCAAGCCAAGGTGAACTGAATTCTGCCCTCGCCATTGCCAACCCTTTGTTTCCATGTCGGCAACCGGGCCATCCCCGTGCAACCTGTACTGGAGGTGCTGAGCAGCGAGAGGTTCGTGAAGGTCCGGTTCAAGGGACGCTTCTGGAAGAGCGTCATGGGTTTCTTCAGCCTGCGACGCCACATGTTACCCCCACGGCCGGCCATTGAACGATCTCCCATGATCTAGGACCGCCACATTATAAGAAATCGTGGGGGCTGGCCGGTTGTCTGTAAGCTTTTAAAAATTCCAAATAAATAAAACAACGGTATTTGGTTTTCAGAACAAACGTGCCTCAAGTGTTTGGGCCATTTTGGCCAACTCAGTTCCGTTTCATGTTCTGGGATAAGCTGCTATAATCAATCCTAATCACGTGGTTGGGCATCTTTTGGTCTTACCCTGCACTTTTGCAAACACCCCCCAGCAAAGAAATCCCGGTGAAATTCATCTCTTCATGAATTTTGGGCGCCAAAATCCAAAATTGAAAGGCTGAATCATACATAATAGTGAAAAATTGGCAAGTTTTATGGCGCGCCTATCTACCCAGAGATACCTAGAGGTTATTGTGACATATTTTTTTAAAACTTCCGGAGGATGAGATGCCCAGAACCACCAGAAATCCACGCGCAATGCGCCTCCCTTTGGAGGAGTTCTTCAAAATTCCTCCAGTTGACGTCGAGGACGACCGGTGTGTCAGCTCCAAGGGATCGCCCTCCTGTGCAGCCGGACCCACTGGTATAAATGTGTCAGATATGTACCTGGAACGCGTCAGTTGCCTATTTTCATGTTCCACTTTGAGTTAGTGACCTTTTTTTGTGTGATTATGTTTTCCAGCTACATATCTAGACATTTAACCAACCCATGAACATGTATGTAAATATTTATATATATATAATGTATACACATTGACATGACGTTGGCTTTGCAACCCCGTCCAAGTACTATTGAAGGCCCCCAAAAACCATGGCAGATGTAGGGGATAATTACTTTCTTCGAGTGATCCCCACCAACTGATACTCTATCTGTGACACATATTCTGACATTATATCTGGCATTCTATCTGACATATATTCTGACATTCTATCTGCATTCTTTCTGGCATATAAATTCTGAGATTCCATCTGGCATTCTGTTTGGCATTTTATCTGAATCTGATATATACATATATATATATATATGTATATATATTTATTTTTTTTTCCCCTAACGTTCTATCTGGCATTCTATCTGACATATATTTCCCTATATTATATTCTGACATTCTACCTGGCATTCTCTGTGGCATTCTATGCAACATCTGGCGCTCGCCGTTGAGGTCCGGCAGTGCCCACTGACCTCCGGTTCGGGTTCGGCAGTGCCCACTGAGCTGTGGCGGGCAAGAGGCAGGCCAGCTTTGATAAAATCTAGAGACCCTCATTTGGCAGGTGGTGAAAAACACATAATGGGGACTCGGGACCATAATATTTATAGATGATTTACCGCGTAGAAATTGTGATTTTCCATAGCTATGGTAAATTACCAGAGGGTATCTATGTATCTCTCTCTATATATATATAAAATAATAGATATAGACAGACAGAGAGAGAGAGAGAGAGATATATATATATATATATAGAAAGATAGAAAGATAGAAAGATAGAAAGATAGAAAAATATAAAGATAGAAAGATAGAAAGATAGAAAGATAGATAGGTAGATAGATAGATAGATAGGTAGATAGACAGGTAGATAGGTAGGTAGATAGGAAGATAGATAGGTAGATAGGTGGATAGATGACTAGGCAATCCACCATGTGGTCATAGATGACCCAGGTTTCCCACTGTTGGGCTTGCTGTACACATAACCCACATAACTCCACCACCAATCATCTGGCATAATAGCCGTTATCATGCGGCCATTTGGGGATGATTCCCGCAATCTAACTATCCAAATCATCAATCCATGGTGGATGTGGATTTGGATCTTAACCATCAATATGGATTCCCCAAAATCTAACTCTCCAAGACCTGGATGCTGAAAAATCTCCAGTATACCACCAGTATATCAGTTATTTTCATGTATGTTCCATGATGAATATCCCAATCCATGGTGGATTTTTCAATGGCCGAGTTGCATCCATATCTTGTAGCGTGCCGGCGCTATCGTAGGAGGTGGCCGAGTCCCACAAGCTCAGCGGCTTGCCAGGCGTGGGCGATCCTGGCGTGGGGCAGCACCCATGGGCTTTGTCTGAAACTGGGGTATACTTCGTTTAGCGGATTATGATCATTAACCAATGGATCTGAGGGTAGGGCTATTCTATTTTCAGTTTTTGTATGGCACTGTTACTTGGAGAAATCGGGAAATACAGAGAAAATGATGGTGAAATGTGGAATTATTGTTTTTATCACACACACACACGTATACATATATTTCATTATAAATACATATATGTATATATATATAAATAAATTGCAATTTTTGATGAGGAATGGGAAATGATAATGAAGTAGGAGAATGTACAACACTTTTTAAACGGCAAAATATAACGAACAACAACAAGTTTTTGGGTTACCCCATTTTCAGACAAACCCACGTCCAGTAATCAACCTAGCAACAGGAAATCCCCATCTGTTCATCGGCAAATCATCGCTTCAATTGACAAACAAAGGGCTTGGTTTATTGCCAGATTTGACCATATACAGCCATATACCCTGTACAACCCCTGGGCACCTTCCAAAGTGGCCTAGTGCAACCATTAATCTATGAATCTGTTTGTCTGAAAACAGGGGGGAAAAAATATGAAGGCTAATCATTATTTTCTCTTAGGGGCATCTCCCAGTAACCATACCCATTGAGTTAGCCTTGGTACCAAGGTTTGCCCAACATGGCCTCAAGACCTAGCCCAGGGCGTAACTGCCAAGCATCTGTCACCAGAGGCGGAACTTCGAGGTGACCTTAACCTGGCAACTTCATGGTCGTGAAGCTTTTGTATCTCCACCTGCATGTCACGGTGGAAGGGTCGGCTGAAGCAAGGCCGGCACTTTTAAGTGCCTTTTAAAGGTGGAACATTGCTTAGCAAAGGGGTTAAAATGATTTGGTTGCAAACTCATGGCAGTCTCTACCAACAAGATGACACGGTTGGCGCGCTTCTGGCAAACAAAGAGTCAAACAATCATTCCAAAAAAAACACCAGCTGACCAAACAACACCGGCTTGGATATAAAAAAATTGCTCAACAGAAACCATCCCCAATCTTTCCAAGAAAACACCCATCCTTCTCACTTTTCAGATCTTTTCAGAAAAGCCAACCCATACAACCCTGACCCCTTCGAAGCCTCACACTTCAGGCCCCACCTTCATGTTTGTCAGGAGCCGTTCGAGACGATCCTGAAAAGCCGTCGTTCCCATCCTCCGAACCTGGCACGGTTTTTTCACGGCCCCGATTGATCCATGAAAAACGATCACAAAAAATGGATTGAATTTTCTACGCCATCATTTTAGCACGTTTTTTGCGCATTTCTATAGGTGAACCTGAAGTAACTCAGCGTCAAGGTGTATGCGTATACATAAGCACACACACACTTGAAAGACCGCATGTCGCCGTTGGTTTTAGAACTCTTCCGAGTAATGGGAAAATTCCCAGGAAGGCCTTATGTTGCCGTGATCCAAATGGGTATACATGAGTGGTTTTTGGCTTGGCCACCTTGCCATGATCAGAGAAAATGACCTACTTCTTCGAAAAATTGAAAAATGTGAATTCTTCACTTCAGAACAGGTACGTGGATTCTGCGTTCAGAATCCACTTCAGGGACTTGTAACAGCCTCTTCGTTGGACTGCCACCTTGCTACAAGTCAGGCAGTCCCCCTGTTTGGAACATTGAATGAGAAAATCGCACAAATAAAAACGCAAAACGTGAACAGCCCTTAGGAACAGGGTTTGACTCACACACCAAGGCCGTATGTCGCCGAGACCATTTTTGACTTCACAGGAGTCCAATGGCATGGTATACTTCGGACGGAGAAAAACCCTGCTGTACATACAAGAGTGCAAGCTGACGTAAACTAGGTTCAATTGCTGAAGACGGGAACGAATATTTTCTAATCAGGTGAGCTCGGCTTTTCAAGCCGCTCAGCCTGAGCAGATAGACCCAGCTGATGCAATATCTCGAATTCGTTGTCGATTGGGGCATTGATAACATTGATATATCACAATTCTTTCGGCAACGGAAACTTTGAATCCCAGGAGCATGGAATCACTTACCTTTTCCAGCTCAACTGGGTGTCCTTAAAAAAAACGGGTCAGAATAAATGACGATTGGATCTGGATCTGACTTGGCAATGACAGAACCGAAAGCGGCAAAACGGAGGCAAAGTTCAATGGTGACTGAGAAGCGCCTCGAACGAATGTTGCCACGCTTGCTCCGCCATGGTGATGGCAAGGTTGGAAATGGTCGGGCTAATTTGACTCCCAATACCGGCTCCTCGGATTTGACGCCAAATACTTCCAAGTGCACTGAAATAATGACTGCTGAGGCTGGCCTTCACAATGATGAAGAGGCGGTCAACTTTGATGGACCTGACGTTGTAGGCTGATTTTCTGCAAGTGCCTGCAAACGTCGACTGTATGCTGACAAGTCTATATACTGGAATTGAGAGATCTCCTGGGTGACGGTCTTTCCATGCTACGATCAATGCCTGAACTGCATCATGCAAGAAGTCGGTCTCGCGGAACAGAGTTGAAAAAACCCTACCAAATCGTCATTCAAAAATTCCAAATGAACTTCTTCGGGAATCTCACGAAATGCCGAACGAATTGTGTTCCAAATTTGCGGAAAACTCTGTTGCCCCAGTTGTTGGGGCCAAACTTCACGGAGCATGGAGTCTAAACCGCGTGACACAGCTTTTAACGATGTGGACTGATAGCTCTGAAAATAGCTAATCAGAGTCCGACCTTTTTGCCAATCTTTTCCCGTTTCAAAAAGACAAATCCATACGGCAAGGTTGCTTTTTTGCGAAAGCCCCATGGATACGTTCTAACCAGGCAAGTAGGAAAAGCCTGTTGAATACAAACTTGCGCTTCATGAGGAGAAATGGGTAGTTGTTCAAAAAGTTCCGGATCGTTCCAGGTCCAGGTATTGCATGAGGGCAATTGAGGGCACCTTGAAAATATAGCCGAGGACAAAATAAGGTCAAACGAAATTGTTCATGATCACCATGATGAATTACACAGTCCTTTTGGAAGCCAATGTAAAAGGTGTTGAACAGCATGAAAAGAAAATCTGGGTAAGTTGTCAATGGGATCCAAATGAAGCTTCCATTCAGTGGTGATCTTCTGCATAAACGCGGAAGCCAATTGAGGTGGTAATCCATGATGTTTCAGCCAACGAGTCACCGCTTTTGAACATATGTTGAAATATTGTGACCGGCAAAGGAAATACGTAGAGTTGGTGTTGGCGTTGGCAAAGATGTGTAGCTTTGATGGCAAGTTGACGTCGTCCAAGTTGATGGTGACATGTCCTGTTTTTGTATGTGCTGCTTTGCAATGGATGGTACTACTGTACAGCAGCAAGGGAGATTTTGTATGTGAGACGTCTTCCATCTTCTCTCCCTTTTTGGATGGTTGTGTAGAATTTCGCTCGACTTGGGGCAACCTTGTTCTCGGAGTCGATGAGTGGGTAAAAAGAGAGGAATGGCAGCATTTTTATGTTGTAAAATGAGCTGCCGAATCCAAGTGTCAAGATTCGTTCGAAAATTGTCATGTGCCAAAAACGGAATGTGCAATGGTAAATTGCTTTTTGGAATTGTGGCGTTGCAAAATAGCAACGCTTTTCCAATCAAACTCTTGACTCTAGATCTACCGGGTTCTTCCATGTGAGTCGCCAGTCTGTACAAAGCATAATCTTCCAGGGTATGAAATTCCCCAGATCGAATTCGCTTGCATGCTTCAAAGCTCGTTCTTGTGAACAGGCTAATTTGGTACAAAATTCTCCAAGCTTGTTCTTGAAACTGATAAGGTGACGGCACCGATCCGAGAGAAAACAAGCGTCGTCGAACTCTTTGATACAACCTCGGGCTCGAAATAACAGGACCTTATAGCGATTTTTTCGTAACTGCATCATCCAACCTTCAGGTTTGAGTTTGGGAAATTTTGATATGAAGGGATGATTCAAAGCAGGTTGCCAAGAACTAATTAACAAGTGTTCACGGACCCAGGCATTGTCGTAAGTCGTACGGTGTGCATGCTTGAAAAGCAATACACCACGTGTACGATTCAAAATCTGTCCTGGTGCTCCAGCAACGGATTGACAGTTCTGCATGAACTGCAAGGTTGCGCCGAATTGTTTTCAAATTTGCAAACCTGTTGAACTCACGTTTCACGGCTGAAATCGCAGTTGAACCAATATAAAAATGTCTGGGCTGCGTGTACCACCCCCGCTTCTGGTCAGATGGGTGAAACGGCATCTTGACATATACCACATATGAGGATTGAAAAAAAGGGTAAGTGTACATGTGTGGGGAGACGCCTGATTTCTTTAAACGGTTGCGCCATTGACGAGTAGTCAATGTGGGAGCTGAGTAACGTGCCAACAAAAGAACATGCAAAATGCTCAAGCTCCACATGGCTGGTCCCTTCGAAATGAAAGGAACATAATGCACAAAATGGGTCAAAGCTGAGCGCGGAATGTCAACAACAGAAAACAAAGCTTCGACATTCATGCTTTCATGATCACGAACTAATCAAGCGGTCAAACTAGCACCAATGGCAACAATTTGGTGCAAAGTGGATGGTGTCATTTTCAATGACAGCTGAAGTTCTGTTTTTGTGACACCGGAATCGTTCAAAATCTGTATGATCTTCATCGCAGGTTGCTGGGTCTCCGTCGGGAATGTTTGAAACCATTTTTTGATAGTAGCCGCCGAAAAGCGTCCAGGTTGGTACTGTTTAAGCACAGGAGAAGAAGCATCCAAAATTTCCGAAACAGAAAGCAACGAAACATCATCATCACCGTCAGAAATAAACTCTGGAGTTCTGCGGGCGCCTTCGGCAGCCTCTGGCAGCGAAGGTGCTGATGCCTCTTGAGGCGGAAACATCTTGGACAACTTCTGTTGAGTCGTCTCCTCCGTTTTTCTTTACGCTTTGGTGGTTGTTTCGGAGAAATTGTATGGCTTTGAGGTTGGTCAGAAAGACCTGCGGCTGCCAACTGATCTTGCGCTGCTTTGAGCTGCGCTTCCAAAGCTTGTACACGTCGAAGCGCTTGACCTTCGGTCTTCTGTGGCTGCAAAGCTTTCAGCTTCGTGACCACTTCATGAACTAACAGAGCAATAAACTCAACTGGTTGGTCATTTTTTGATGGAGCCGACGTTGTTGATGAGCTGGTCTGATGCAAATGATCTGCCATGCTGTCAAATTCTACTGCATTCACCCGCATGCTTTTCAACAGCTGAGCGGTAAACACGGATTCTGCCACCGATCGTCCGCACACCAAACCGACAAACTTGCCTGCACCCAAAGGGCGAAGACTGAATTCTTGAAGTCTATGACGACCAAGCTGGCGTACCGGAAGTTCAAGAGGATCAAGACCATGAATACCCTTTTTGCGGCTCCAATCAGTAGGTTGACTAGTTCGAAACTGTGACAATGGATACTCATGAACCGGAGTGGAATCATGATGGGTTTCACCTTGTTTCCATGACGACGGAAGGAGGTCCATACGAAGACCATTCCGACCGTGATGAATTTGGATAGCCCTTCCACGATGACCAGTTGTGAGCCATGTTGATGGGTCAAAACTAAGAGACAACTATGAGCACAAAATCTATGAAAGAAGATGGAGTCTGACGAGAAGAAGTGCAAGGTCCTCTTACTGAAACTTCGAGACATAAGACATGAGACGAATCAACACCTGAATGATACAAGTATCGAAATGGCCTTTCTTGCACTCGGAAAAAATGTGCAAGCGTCTTGTGGCAGTGATTCTGCTGGTGGAGTGGCGTTGCACTTCCACGCCAAGGCATTGATGTAATGCGTACGAGTTGAACATACCCAAAAATTTGCCCGCCAATGGTGACAAATACCTCCATGCCGAGTATGTTCAATACAAGGGGCTTCACCTCCTTCTTTAAAGTTTTTTCCGTCGCCCCATCCTAAACACAAGACCAAAATTCGAGCAGTGTTCTTGCCCGCTTGCCAACCTGAATTGAGTACTCGGGCTGTTTCCCATCGATCTTGTTGAAGGTCATAGGATTTCCTATACCCAATAGCAAAAAATGAACACGGGTCCGCTTGATGTAGTTTAGCGGGTCGGAGCTTTGCTTCCGTTAAAATCCCTCTGCGACCTCCTGGCGAGGTGGCGTGAACCAATTGTACATGTTCAATAGAATTACGTCCATCAGCGTTGAGGGCTCTACGTTGCTTTGGAGGAATATCATCTCCAAAACCGATTTGGGATTTGAATTCCGGGATGGGTAACACACTGAAATATTGTGTGGTTGAATCATCAGAGTGGATGTGTCCAAGTCGGATCAAATTCAAACACTTGCAACGGCCTAAGACGAGCTATATCTAACCGCGCGAGGCTCAAACTGCTGACCACCTACTTGATCTGCTCAAAGTCATAGGGTGGTTTGGATCTTGCTGACGCTCTGAAATCTGCTGCTTGAGTGGTGATAGCTCTAATTGGTCCTGTTGGCGATGGGAAAGCTGAATACGGTGTCGGAAGTGTTGAGTACAGTGACCAAACTCCAGTGAGCTCGTTGTGGTGCCATATCCCTGGGGCCCTGGGGGTCCAGACAAAGGAGGTTCAACCTGAAGATCTGGAGCTGGGTGGCTGCGTCGTCTAGGTAATGGCGATCTGCTCCGTGTCGTTGCTGATCCTGATTTTGGCCTGACTGCCATGAGGTCTGTAGGGAATTGTTGTCCTGATTGATCTGTGACCGTGGTTGTTGTTGGTGCGGGTGGTGATGCCGATGGTGGTGATGCAGGAGGTTGGGGGGAATGGACTGGTGGGCCTGGTAGAGGTGTAGCCGGGGGTGGGCTAGAGGTCAATGCGGTAGGTCATGGCGGTACCAGTGTTGCTGGACGTGGGGGAACGGGCAATGGTAGAGCTGATGGACGAGGTCGTACAGGAGCTGATGGACGAGGACGATGAAGCGTGTGTGCAGCTACTGGTGCTGGAACAACTTGATGATCCCTTGTTAATGTAATGGCTTTTGGTCTTGCTGATGCTTCTGGTACTGCCTGCGCTCTGCTTGGATTGAAGTCACCCGCAATGAGTTAATGTGGTATGACATGGCTCGACTTGAAAAAGCACTACTGAGTGAACAATGAAAAAACGAAATCATAATAATTCCAATTAACAGGTGGTTCAATCAGAGGCCAAAAAATGGCAATCAATACGCCCGGACTGTTCATGGGTGGCAAATCACCCGATGCTTTCAAATGCAACATGGGACCATTCACGTCACTTCAAAAGCAGGACTAGGTATTGCACCTGACACACAGAAGATGAACACACTTGCCCTGTTGCTGGAGCCTGACAGGGACAGACACAACTCACGGTAAGAGCATCAGAACCTGCGAGCAGGTCAACCAACTGGAGGACTTCACTAGCCTGGTAAAACCAGGATCACGAGCGGACCATGATGGAACCGCTGCCGAAACACACTTGAAAGACCGCATCGCATGTCGTCGTTGGTTTTAGAACTCTTCTGGGTAAGGGGAAAATTCCCAGGAAGGCCTTATGTTGCCGTGGTCCACATGGGTATACATGGGTGGTTTTTGGCTTGGCCACTTTGGCATGATAAGAGAAAATTCGAAAAATTGAAAAATGGGAATTCTTCACTTCAGAACAGGTACGTGGATTCTGCGTCCAGAATCCCTGTCAGTGACTTGTAACAGCCTCTTCGTTGGACTGCCACTGTTACAAGTCAGGCAGTCCCCCGGTTTGGAACATTGAATGAGAAAATCGTACAAAAAAAACGCAAACGTGCCCTTAGGAACAGGGTTTGACTCACACACACACACATATATATATATATCAGCGCGTCTCTTCGTTTTTTCGTCATGATAACCTTGATGTACCCCATAAACATGGCTGATACTATGGTATGGTTTTGCATGGTATGGTATGGTATGAGTGATGGGTTTGATTTCTTTTGGCCTACGGTGTGACCCCGCCTCAAGCATTGAGCATCATTTTCTGAAGCCAACCAAATGCCAACCAGTAGTGTGAAGGACAATCGGTGTGTTTTTGTTTACTCAGCAACCACCCCAGAAGTAAGTCCCAGACTTCATGATGGGAAGACTGTCAAGAAATCCCCACATTTGACGTTTCCTGTAAATTTTCCCGTATACCAATCCATTGAGTAAGGGCTGATGAAGCCACTGGGCTGAAGCCAAACTTGATCAAGAATGCGCCTGCGTCTCCATGGTGCCAAGGCGGACACCCGTCCCGAGGTTGTAGTCTGAAGCCAAAAAGCCACGGCCACAGGGCTTCACCGTATCAAACAAAAGGAGGTCTGACAATGGACCGGATCATGATCAAGCCTATGTAGGGCCTAGGGAACCTGCACAAAAAGACACACATAAATCGCAGGATGTCGATACTGATCTTCATTTTCGCTAAAAAAACTTAGTCTGACAACAAGCCCAAAGCCCACGTTGGCCCAGATCTACGTGTGGGGTACTTATAAGGACTTGACTCACAGCCATGCCACGAATAACACCACTGATTTGGCTTAGACACTTATCTAAAGGATTAAGCGTGTGGATAAAATTAAAGGGCTATATGCCAACAGTTAGTTGGTGGTTGAACCCACCGTCCCCACACTCAAAATTCAATGAAATGGAATTGATAACTCGAAATTCAGATGATACCCGCAATCCGAGTAATATATAATATTGAAGCAATAGTAAACCATCCATATTTCGGATGGTTAATACCACCCACTACATTAAAAGGGTAAAATTGGGGATGGTGTATATTGCTTTACCTGCCAATCTGACTACCTTCCAGCCACCGGCATAGCCAGGACCTGGAGCTCTGCCCCCCAGGCACTGGAAGATAGCTTCTGATCGCTGTCCTTGTGAGTGTAAAGCCTAGGACGAAGTCGGCACAACTGCTCCAAGGTCGCCGACTCAAGCGGCTTGTCAATGGTACTCTTGCAGGGGCATGCATGTGCGTTTATGATTTCCCAAACTGGGTCCACACTGAGGGGTTCTTATGGTAAGAGTAAAGGTCGGGGTTAGCTCAGGGTGCTCCATCTGTAGCCTCGCACGCTGAAGATGTGAAGAAAAATAAGAAATGAAGGCCACTCAGCTGACTTTCAAGATTCCTTGATAGTGCCCGTGGCAAAAATAACAAAACTGCCATGGCATCAAACGTGGACCTAGTCAGTGAGCTTGGTAAAGTTTGATGTTGGCTGGGCCGCCGCCCCAATCATCCCATGTCACCCGAAGCCTTTGATTTCCCATGTTGTTGCTGTTGTCGTGGCTGATTCGTCAAAACTGGGTGGCCCTGAGCATGTGTCATGGTCGACTATCAAAAAAGACCGTTCACTCAAACAAGACCATCTCCTGCCCCCCACCTGTCAGAATTTTGACCTATGTCCATTTGTTACCATGATTTGCCACATGTCTAACCTGACCCGCTAAGATCAGATCCCCAACACACCCCGCCCCTGAGTCAGAGGCCGAACCCAGCAAATATCGCAAGTCAGAAGCATGCGGGCGAAGCGCCACCCTCAGGAGTGGAACTGGGTTTGGAAAATCTACAACCGGCAACGCAGTGGCTCATTTCTGCTACTTCAAGAATAATTTAGGGGCATCACATGGCAAATTTAAGCTGATTGGTTGCTTGAAACAGGAAGTATCCCCAAGGCCGAAAACATCCTCAAAGTGGATCATGATGCCAGAAATCATAAAAGGATTGAGAAGAAACATATTTAAACCCATCAGTCGCCTAGTCCATGAATGGCCCCATACAGTAATTGGCCGTAGCACCGGGTGGTATAATCCATGAAAAGTTTTTTTTCAGACCTTAAATGAATTGGACCCAATGGTATTGAACTTATCTTGGTTGGCTAAATCCTGTTATATCCTGTTGGGGGGATGGTAAGTTCCCCTCATCTTGTTGATTACACCCCATACCCTCCAGTAAATCCTTTACTTCGTGTGATCCCCACCGTGACATTTTTACATTTTCTGAATGGCAAATCTTCTGGCATTCTATCTGACATATCTTCTGGCATTCTATCTGGCAAATCTTCTGGCATTCTATCTGGCA
>Ga0126342_10014754_pt1 | contig 13761 bp, 12 predicted proteins | sample Cyp1metagenome_FD_92528 | JGI IMG/M metagenome (GOLD analysis project Ga0126342, IMG submission 92528) | Coral microbial communities from Lord Howe Island, Old Settlement Bay, Australia - Cyphastrea 1 metagenome | ecosystem: Host-associated > Invertebrates > Cnidaria > Coral ...
TCCTCTCAATGATGTCAAACTGTTCCTGCAAACCCAGGTTTCCAGTATTGGCAGTCAACAAATCGTCCGCATACATAAGCAAGTGCACGGGAATATTTCCAGGCAAGACAACAATACCGGAGCAACAATCAGTTTGGCATATTCACTTGGGTCCAGAGTTTGACGAAACTCTACTTGATCCTACCTGTTGCAAACAACGATTTTGAACGTAGAATCTACCTATCTAGTCAAAGCTCTGACGTTTGTTTGCAAAAGGTTGATAATGATCTTCCTACTGGAGACAATCGATTCGGATGTTTTTCATGATAGCTTTGAAAAATGGATAAAACCTGGTAAAACCCAAAAGAATGATGAAAGTTGGTGAAGCTGATTATTCTTAAGTCTTCATAAGCACAACCCAATCTCAACCCACATTAATATATCAAACACCTAGGGGTTCCACCTCAACCCACCAGTGACACTGAGGCACGAATCCAAGGGCGAAGGCTTAGGCACTGCTATCTGCACAGGACTGGCAGTGCCAGGCACCTGGTATTTCAGCCTGCGGTCAGAGGTGTCTAGGGGATGATGGCTTTCTAAGTTATCTAAGTTGAAATGTGAACACAAACGTTCTGGGATAGGCTGGTAGACTCACCCTACCCTTTTTGCAAGGTGTAGGTGCACATTTGCAATCTCCAAAAACCATCAAAAACCATCAAAAACCATCAAAAACCATCAAAAACCATCAAAAACCAGGAACCCTCCAAAACTCACCAACCCCAGGCTTTACCCCTTGATCCGGCGCCCCATTTTCAGCTCTTCCAACGTCACGTTCTCCGGAAACGCCCGGCGCGTCTTCCGCGACGCCGACGCTACGGCCCCACAGCCGCAGGGCCGCACGGTCAGCACCAGCTGCGCGCGCGGGCGCCGCGAGGCGTTGCCAGTGCCGCAGTGGAGCAGCCGGCCGTCATAGACCACCGCGGCGCCGGGGGGCAACAAGGCCACCTGAGGTTCTTGCATGAACAGAGGGGATGTATGGGGATATACTATGGTGATCAATGGTGACTATTTTCTGTTGAAGGAACCCACACTTGCCCTTTTTCCTTGGATTTCCTTGGTTTGTGATGGGGGGAGTAGGATGATGGAGGGTAGGTTCAAACCCGACGTTTCAACCTATACAGTAAATTAAATGACCATTATATAAATTAAATGGATTTGAATAGCTGAATCATAGGCGCCCCAGTTCGGTTGCAAATGGCCCTGCCTTGGAAGATGCAGTGTTGAGAAAGTGCGACTTGTCCACCTGAAAGTGAAGGTCACATCATAGAGAGATTGCCCAAAACTGCCATTGACAAAATCCAGCTGCAAGTTCAGTGCGTGATGAATGTCATATGTATTGATATATCTTGGTGACGAATGACCGGGGGCATTTCGCATCTTCATTTATGCCGCCCAGCCGCAGAAAATGTCCTTCTAGCATCGCTGTCAGGGCGATGCGTTTGGGGCAGAAATCGCCTTGGAGTGCTGACAGTTCAAACATCTCACAGAGCAGGAGTTCCTGATGTCAAAACAACAGGCTTTGGTGGTTCCATTCCCAGTTGCTGGGAGTCCATCACTTTCGGTCGTGCTGCAATCATACAGTCTCGCAAATGAATTTGCATAGTCATCAATATCCCTTCCCCCTGTAAATGCCCTGAATGGATTGACTACTAAACCATACTTAATCAAGTCTTCAGGGCGGGTACATGCTACCATGTCTGCAAATCTTCAGGGGGCATCATAACCCCCACTTACTATAGTTATGAGATATGTTATAGTTATAAGTTATGAGTTATAAGTATCATAAACTATATATTATATAATATATATATATATATGTAATAGGTATTGGAGTTATGGACCTACTTAGCTATCTAGGGATTCTCACTTTGTAGGCATGGCATCACGTATCTAGAATATGTGATATGTGTGAGTGTGAGCATATGCTGAAAAGCACCGAAAAAGCTTGTCGGGTATTCACCCAACTACGCTATTTAACTTCATCCGGAAAGGTTACTTAAGGGGAGCGGAGCCTACGCATGCGTGTCGCTGAAAACCCCAACAAATCAAACCTTCAAATCAAGCACAACGCAAGCAAGGCTTTCAGTGCAGCACTCATCTTCCCTTTTTGTCTCCGGGGTTTGAAAGGTCCGAGGTCCGATGCCAAACAAAGACCTCAGAAAGCCTCACACGTCAGCGTCAGCCAAGTCACGTGGGCCCCATCTCCCTCTCCACCCGTTGCAATGCCACGAAGGCCGTCACCAACGGCGGCGCTGCCGCGTCCCCGGCGACGTCGCAGTGCAGCTGCTGGGGCACTGCGCCCGGCAGCGCCAGCAGCGCGGTGAATTCCCAGAGCTCCGCGGAGCCGCAGAGGGCGGTGAAGAGGGCACCAACGGGACCTGCGGGAGGATAGTAACGGGCCTAACGGGTTAGTGGGGCTATGACTGTAAGCCGGTTACCAGTTAGTAACTAATATTAACTAATTATAGTCTTAGTTTAGTAAGTGGGGGCAGTTCACACAGTTATAAACTGGATCATCGGTTAGGAACTGGTTAGTTGAGCTGGGGTATATAAGATCCTGTTATAAATGGGAGAATCCACGAAATGGGGACTTATGCTCACCGGGATTTGATTTTGACAACTTGCTAACTGGGATGATCCTCCAAGTGGGTTGAAGTGATCCCTGGGGGTGCTAGAAAATTAAATGGTGCCCCCAAAAATCCTGGGGTTCATCATCCGTTGACATGCGAAAATGTGTTATCCCAATTCGGGACACAGCCACCAACTCGGTTAAGGAATTTAACTGGGACCTGAAAGGATGATGGATGGGATAGGTTGAGGTGACGCCTGAAGTAACTGTGTGTCTAGTAAGCGGGTTACGAGCTGAGTTACGAGTCTTCAGAATGGGAGATAGCCGGGACCTGCAGGGCTGGTGGATGGTCTAAGCAGCACTTGAAGGTTGGGAAGCTGAATCAAACCAATGAACCATGCAGAGCCTTGTGAAGCCATCATACAGAATCATGTATCAACTAGCTATGGGCCATGGGTCAGATGTTCATCCCTAAAAAAAGTGGTAGAACGAACCCCAAATTATTGATGAAGAGGACCAGACAGTGGGATGCGTTGCCCCCAGCCTCCAAGCACCTCCTCCAGCGCCCGCTGCGTCACATCGTTGCGTGGAAGCTGCAGCTCCCACCGCGTCTGCGCGGCCGTGGCGCTGCTGCGCGTCTGCCGGATGTGCCGGGAGAAGTAGCGGTGCTTGAGGCCAGGGTCGGCCTTCCAAACGGTGGCAGAAGTGGAGGTTTTTGGGGTCTGGGGATCACCAGGATCACTAGGGAGATCTGATTTTGGATCACTTTTATGCAGCGGTGCATTTGGTGGATAGAATCGGAGGTTTTGGATGAGTAAGGGTCCTCATCCCCTCAAGTTCAAATCATTACATGCTTCAAAACAAGAACTGTTCTATCTGAAAAACCTCTTTTGGAAGGATTCAGGTTCCAGCAGGCGGATTGGCATGACCCAAAGGATGCCAAGCATGTGACAATCAACCATGCCAACCTTATGGCGTCATGGAGGTCTCGCAAGCATATACCTGACTGGAGGGACCTGGGCAGATTCACCCACCTTGCTTCGCACATGCGGCTCACAGTGTTCCAAACCATCAACGGCATAATGGAGAAACAAATTGTCGTCCCACTATGTTTCCAAACATCCTGCAAGAGAGAACCATGAACTTACAAAAGGCCCAGGCCAACTTCCAAGCAAAACCTATATCAGGCTTGATATGTGGGTTTGTAGTTCAGACTGCATATAATATTGCCGATATGCATAGATCGGATAGGGGTAAACTAACCCCAAAAAGGGAAGGCTAGTCTACGGCCGAGGTCCTAAAAGCACGCCTCGACGGCTGCTCGCGCTTCGGCCAAATCTTTCAGCACGAAGTCGTACAGCTCCGCCGTGGTTTCTGAAGAAAGCACCGCCGGCACCATCGCCACGCCATTCCTTGGGTGGTCCGTTCACCTGCAACCCCACAAGACTCCATGGGTTTCTTTGGTTTCTGATACTTCCTAGCTATCTCCCCCCCACCCAACCAACCATCCGCTTTCAGCCTAGCTTCCTCACCAAGTCCTGCAATGGATCCTCCGAAACCTCCAAGGGTTCCCCTTCCCCCAGCAGCACGTCCTGCGCCTGCGCCTCCCTGGCTGTCACCCCCCAGGCGTCCCCATCAGACGCCTCGCTGGGAGGTGCCTCGGGCAGCGCGGCGGCGAAGGGAAGCAACGGCCCCGCCGAGGAAAGGCGATCTTCGGCCGGCCGCTGTTCGGCCGGCCGGGTGCGTTTCAAGGTCAGCTCCTGGTGGTGCAACTGATGAAGGTGGTGGCTGAAACACAGCTTGACAAGTTGGGTGTGTCGTGGCATTAGTGCTGACACTTCTGAAAATATATGAAAACCTCGTTTGTTTCGGTTTTCCCCATGCCACGTTGATCCCACCCAGCTTCATTTGAGACACCAAAATCTCAGGTTCCAACACCAACTAAAATGTTTCTAAAAATAAGCTTGTGTGCCACCCCCAAGCCCCATGGTAAATCGTCTCTATCCCAGAGAGGAGAGGGAAAAAGAATCGGGGCATCCCCCGTTTTCAGAGAAACCCAAATCTCATATGAAGTTGGTTGTGTCTCCTATTATTCTCAATACATCTTCTGAAACATCACCAAAAAATGATCCTATACTCCATTTTCCACCATATCATAGATTTGACCTGATTTTACCATTATCATATTAAATCCCATATGTTATTCCACACAAAACACCATAGACGCCCAGCTCCTTCTGCAAGGGCTCCTTCCGTCGCCTCACCCGCGCGAAACCCGGGGCTCCCAGTTGCAGCGTGGCCAGCAGCACCGCTGCGGCCGCTCCGACGCGGAGGCGCCGCCAGGGGAACGGCATGGAATTCCATGGAGGGCTGGGTTCAAACCTGGTAAAAATGACGTTGATGTGGTAACGGAAAATCACCATTTTTTATGGGAAAACTCACTATAAATGGCCATTTTCAATAGCTATGTTAGTTTACCAGAGGGTAAATCCAATGATAAACCTGCGGTTTGGATCCATTTGCTAATATATATATATATATATTCTTGAAGTGATTATTGGTAAGTCCCTGTATCGTTTCGGGTCTGTCCATCTTCTGACCCCTCATTCTACTGCTGCGATTGCAGGACTGAAGCGGTCTTAGACTGCAGAGCGAGTCTATTCCATCCACATTTACCAGAAAAAAAATTGGTGTGATGGCCCTCTGACCTTGTTATCTGGCAATGGAATTTGTAGGCAATTTTCCTTGAAAACATGTGGATGTCTCCATGCACTCTGTCAACTCAGACCGTGCATCCTGGTCCAAAACACCTGCAGAAGCAAGTTCTTCACCGGCATCGACACACAGAAAGGAAGGGGTTGCACCAGCTGAATCAGCCCTTAACTCAACCCATGCCGGTGGTCGCAAAAAAAAAATGTCCGGAAAGCAATGGAAACTAAAACTTCAGATCTTGCTTAAAGGAACACCCATCTTCTATGGAAAAAAGCAACCTAACCATCTTCAACTTCGCAGTGAAGTTACCCCAAACCACTTGTGGCCACAGGACCAGGCCCTGCAAGGGCGCCTCACAGGCGAAGGCGACTGCCTGCACCAAGGTGTTGGAATGCCCCCTTACACAGTAGGAAAAAGATCCAAACCCCCAAAGTTTCCCCTCCTTTCCTCCCTTGGCGAACCAAAAAAACATTTGAGAAATGTCATAGCTACGAAAAAATACGAAAAAATGATTCCTCTACTTACAGTTTCAACTTACCCCTTCCTACCATTCACCAGTCGGCTCACCCTGAAAATCTAACAAAAAACTAGGAATCGGAATTTCATGTTCATTTCTTAAATAAATCTTGAATCCATGGCCCTTGATCAGAGCTGGACCTCAAGCTCAACCACCCTTCTCCCACCTCAGCGGCGAGACCTGCTGTCGCGGCACCAGCTTGGCCGGCAGCACCCGTGCCACCGGCGGAGGTGCCCATTGGGCCACGATGGGACGGGAGGCCTGTTGCACTACCGGCTGTACCACCGGCTGCGCTGGCTGTGCGACAGGCACCGGCTGTGGTATCATCGGGTGGTGCGCTGGGGTCGGCGGATTGGATGGCCGCGCCCGACGTGCCACGGGCGCGTACATCTGCTGCATGGCCGCCACACGCACAGGGCTCACGGGCGAAGGCGCCCGCGGCACCGCGCTGTGAGTGACCTAGCTGGGGTTCAACAGGATCCTTTCAAGTTTGGAACTTCCAAAACTGAAGAAGGGGCAATGCCGAGAGATGCAACAGCTTACAACCTTCAAAACAGGAGTTGAATCATGGTCCCTGGTAAGACATGGTAAAAATAAAAATTGTAGAAATCCAAGAAAGATCATGACCTACTACAGCGCCCGCCCACAGCTCCAACTGACTCACCTGTGAGCTTTGCGGCAGCAGCACTTTCGCCACCCTTGGCGACTCATAGGTGCGAGGCGAAGCCACAAATCTCACAGGGCTAGTGTTGGAGGCAACCCCCACGGGGATGCAGGGCATGGGTCGTCCAGATCCACTCATGGCACCTCAGAGAAGTGACTTTGAATTGATTTCGAGATCTTTTGGTGTCAGGATGGAAAGAACATTGGAAAGATTCAGGGTCTTCTATCGATGGTGAATGATGAATCAAATAAATTTCATGTCCCAAACCTTGCAGAAGTAGCTGCACGTCCTCCATCCTTTGACAGCAAAAACTGGATCCTCAATGCATACAAGCTGAATTACAAATTACCAGCATGTTTTGCCTTGTTGTGATTTTGTTCATCTATCTCCGCACCCCCACCCTCCAGTAAACATTCCGAACTGTAGATCCCCATCCCGGAAATTGCAAAACCTTAGCCCGTCGACCCACCAAACCATTCACCAAAAGGGTTTTTAGCCAAGTCATGATGAAAATGACCTAGAAATGGTCTGTGGAAAACCAAACGATAAACCCACTTTTTGCGTCCTGTTTTTCATGGCACATGATTTTCCATCCAGCGATGGCTAGGAAAATGGCAATCTCCTTCCCCCGATGTTAAATACCCTCAAAACAAATGGATCCGTTCTGCTTGGTTGTTTGATACTGGTACTAGGGCGGACAAGCAATTGTATACACATATATGTGCGTGTGTGAATTTATTGATGTATTTATCTATTTCTACATTGGCGTTCATATTCATATGCTCACGTATCACGTTTATTTATATTCAATATATATATATATGTTTATATAATATATATTCATATGTATATTTATGTTCATATTATAATATCATAGCTAAAGCCTATCTAGCAGGACTTCATTGTCCACGCCATTCCCACGCCAAGACGCTGGTGGCCAGGGTAGCCATGGACGGAGAGACCCATTGAGGACTCGGTGCTCGCCGTGGAGGGCTGATGTACACGGCCCGACCTGGGAGAGCTGGATGGTTTACCCTCTGGTCATACAACAAACTATGGAAAATCACCATGTTTAATGGGTAAATCAACTATTTCGACTGGGCCATTTTTCAATAGCAAACTGTTAGTTTACCAGAGGGTAGCGAGAGAAGCTCTCTAAAGTTTCAGTTTGATCCGAAACACTGTTCCCTCACCGTTCTTTTGCAGCAGACGTCGTGCCAGTCGTGCCTTTTTGAGACGCACTCAAAATCAGAATTTGAACTTCCAATGTCCTGGTGACACATCCCATTGACATCTGAAGTGGCCAGTCGTGCAGCTTCTTCTGCCGCATTGTGCTGGTTCACGTGTAGCTCGTCCACAATCCGACCATGTCCAGCTCGTTTCTCCAGTAGATTGCTTGCAGATCTTCATGACAGTAGCTGCAGTTTTGACATGCCCAACTCGCACGAGCTATTTCTGCCCGGATCAGCTATTTTGCGAATGACTGCATCATCAATCTGCACAAGAGCCATCAGCCACCACCTTGGTATCAAAGGTGTTCGCCTGTGGACAATGATTGTCCACTTTTGTTGTGGCCTTTGTCGTGGTCCTTGACCCAGCGCCAGCAAGGCCGCCACATCGGGCATCAGCTATGGGTCCAGGTAGGCCACTCTGAACTCCTTGGAAGCCTCCATCAACTCCGCCAAGGCTGCACGTAGTGCGGGATGGTCCTTTCCAGCGCCTGATGTATCGGAAAGGGCTGGGCCCAGCGAACAAAGTGATCCATGTGATCCCTTCCCTCTAATATTCAGCCCAGACAATCTTTACGACCCATTTTAAGCTGGAGTTCTTTCGTGGATGATCACTACTAAGTAGCTGGGGAAGATGATTCATTTGACTTTCAGGGAAATACACCCCCGGATGCCTTTTGTTTTTTTTTTGTTTGTTTAGTGTTGCTGATTTTGGAGGATCAGTAGGGGAGGGATTACCAATTCATCATCAAACATTTACAAACATTTGCCTGGGTATGCTGTTGGCTACTATGGCTAATATGCCAAACATGGCTCATCATGGCTTTCAAAAAAGTCCTGCACATGCACCATTTTCTTCCTGAAACTCCAACTCCACTTGAATATCTGGGAATACAACCCGTATTCCCAGAACAAACGCGAGGCGCCCCAATATGATGAAAATCGAATTTGTTAGAAAATGCCTGCAATAACCCTCATCCCTCCCTTCCCCATCCCTTAAGCCTCAAGATCCCCCCATCCCCATGGTTCACCCCATCCCCGCCTCCCACGTGCCGCTGCACCCCGGCCGCAAAGTTCCGCAGCTCCAGTAGCTTCGGGCTCTTCAGGGCCGGTGCCGCCTGCGCAGGCGCGCGCGGCAGCGCCTTAAAGGACTGCGGCAGGTCCCAGAAGCTGCCGCAGGGCGGCTGAAACGCTGAAGCACCCAGGTGGCCTTGGGGATGGCGTTGGGGGGGCCAACAGTTCTGGCCGTGGAAAGGCAAGATTTTCCATGTTTCTTGAAGATTGGGATGAAATGCGCTTAAAGGGCATGCCATGTGTTTGAGCAGTCCAAGTGGCCCTCCAACAGCTCAACATATCTTCGCACAGCTTCCACTGCTGCTGGCAACCCTACCTGCGGGTGGTATAATGAGGGTGGCATAATGTCCAACATTCCGTAGTGGTTTCCAGAGAAAGGGAAAATCACGGAAAATCATAGCCTCGGCGGAAGGCTTATGAACGGTGCTGGTGGGTGGCCCTTGCCGACTGGCTTGGCTCCCTTGAGGTCAATCATTTTGTGGACAGGTGGTCCAGCTGGAGCGGAAAGGTCTGGCTCTGGAAGACGTGAGACCGACTAAAAAAGGCAGATGCACCATACTAGCAAGGACAACTAACCTGCGACATGTCTGTTTTTTTCACTGCTGTTTACGATAGCCTGGGCAACTGCCCACTCAACCAGGTCAGATTAAAATGTTACTGTAGAACCATAATGTAATGCAAGCAAAGGCAATCCTACCTGCCCCTCAGCCGTGGCCCGACGCAACGTGGTGCGCAGGCGACGCACTCGGCAGGGCCAGGGCAGTGCGGGCCGACCCTCATGAACCTCTTGAAGGTGGATCAATGTGTCCTCAGCCGGTACGGGCTCAGGGCAGGACTACAAGAAAATGAGGAGGTTGCCGGGTTACCGAACCAAGACTTTGGAATTCAAGCAAGCGAAATGGTAAAATAAGCGCTCATGTCCCTATTTTGCGGAGACAACCGTTGATCGGGATGAGACGGGGTCCCACTTATAGAGAGGAGCAGGCACATCGCCCGAATGGTGCGGATGGTGGAAGAAGATGGAAGAAGTGTTGTGTGTCTCTTGGTGGACTTCCCCCTCAAGCCTGCAAACCTACCCAGAAAATCCTAACAGAGCTTATTGACCACCCTTTCACTGTTGTCCAAATGCCCACCTCATGCAACTAACCATGAAAAAGAAACATCAAAAAAACTCCTGGAGTGCAGGCCAGGTATCAATGGCCCGAACTTGATACCACTCCTCAATCGCTACCCTGGTCTCACCCGCGCCACGCCAGCCTTTCTTCCCAAAATCATCTTGGCTCACAGGCATCCTTGGCCCAACAAAACTCGAAAACATCCCCAGTAAACCCATCCCCGTTTCTGCTGCATTAGCTATATACACAAATTCAGCAATTCAACAAGTCAGTACAAATCATCTAAACGGCAAATCTTTGAAAGCCAAATGACTCATCTCACCACAGTAATAATCCACAATTATATACTATATGTCTCATATAACTATATATATATGTCAGTATCATATATCAAGCATTCTTCATGAGTCATTGGGATATTTCTTGGGACTGGCATATTCAAGGCATCCAATTGGTCAACGGCAGCAGTCTCTCTTCCACCTCTCGCGTCAGGCTCCGCACGCGCTCACGCCCCGCATGGCTTTCGGTGTCCTCGTGGCTGACCCGCAGGGGTTGACCCAGCTCCACCAGGACGCTGGAGCCGCGCTGGCAGTGGGCCTCCAGGCCCAGGGCTGGGTATGCCATGTTATGCCCCAAAGCTAAGGTGGTAAACATAACTCAAACAACTAAGGAAATCTGTTAGATAAACTTAGCTATTGATATATCGAACTGATGGGGGGTTGGTTATATAAAGTTATTAACCAGCTTGCAACTGGGGGCACCACCATGTTGCAATTGGAAATGCCCTGTAAAAGGGAGTCTTTATGGGAATAGCATCCAAAAATGGTGATTTTGCACCTACAGCTTGGATTTAAAAAAGGATAACACGGCTATAGGCAACTCCTCTGGGGTGCCGCAACGTAGGTGCTACAGTTTGGCCCCGGACCTTTGTAAATAATCCCTTGACCCATAGAAGCACTAGAAGCCCAGGGCCTCGAAGGCCAAATGCATCGGCACCAGCCAAAGATCGCCACACTGCATGGCGATGCGCGCAGCACCTGTGTGCACCTTTCCTGCACTGGCGCTTACCCATCAGAAAAACCTCCAAAAACAATCTGCTCATTTGGACAGTACGTATCCCAACTTGGGTTTGGGGGTGACCAAGCATTGCCCTCGGTTTTTAAAATATGACGCACACAAACCCAGTTGAAACAACCCCAACCACCACTTGGCATCATCAGATATTAAACATTCAATGAAATAGGTGTATGCCTCAAAATAGCCGATTGAAAATTGCGAAAGATACTAACCACAAAAACAAGTTGCTACATTGGAAGAAAAAAAGGAAACCACCAGAATAAACCAAGTCGCGAATATGCGGATGCATCTCCCTTGCACCACCCACGGCCACCCACACAGCGGCATCCTTTCGCAGGGTCTGCACCACATGATCAAAGGCCATTCCCTGGGTGACGTGGAGGCACCGTTCCACGGCATTGGTGTACCTCGATGTGTTGATGGCATGGTCCCACTATGTCCCACTGATGCGGCCAGAAGCCTGGCATGAATATGACTAAAGGATACTAAAGGCCCCCAAATCTTGGATGCGCGGGGTAACAGCATAGTTGCCTTTTTCATCTCATACTTCTCTTAGTTCCTTCCTTTGAAAACAAAACGGACGGAGAATTCCTGGTGTACCTTCCTACCCTTTCGATCACATGATATCAAAAGTTTCAGCTGCAATGGCAGTTGGTCAAGTTGCTCGAACCAGTTTTGCGTCAAGCAGTAGCACCAGGGGCACAAATGCTGCACCAACAGCCGGTCCAGCAGCCCTGTGGGGTGGTTGGAGCAGAAAATCAAGCGCCGCCCGAGTTTCCCTTCCAGCACTCCGCAGGGGTCCGAGATGCTCACAGACTTGAAGTAGTATCGGAAGAGGAGGAAACTCGCCTGAAACTGCCATGGCTGGCCAAACAAGAACACCAAACACCAGCTATCAGGCTATCACCTGCTCAAAAATGAGTGTCTCCTTAATGAGCTTCTGGCTCAACACATCTTGGTCCTACTGGTCACTTCTCAGTATATAACTTATCGGTGGTATACATATATATATATACATATGTGTGTGATACAAACCCAGAGTAACGTTACCACCGCGGCTCACACTGGTCATCTGTTGGGGATCCAGGTAAGCCCAGGGCACCAGGCGTTGGTACCAGATCCAGGGCTGCAGGGTGTCCAGGTTGCGCTCACACAGCCAGCAGCAAAGCTCCAAGGGGAAAAGCACCGCCACCACCAGGAGATCGACCACCTGGATTTGGTATACCGTTTGTAATGGTGAGAATCATGACCATCCGACCATCCATTGGATTTTTGGGGTCCGTTCTCTCAGACCGACCCAACTAAAGGAAACCAGATAGAATCACTCCAAAACCATGGCAAAACCAGTTCAGAAAATCCATAATGACCATAAGGAATCCAGAGAAACCATGATTGTTTACCCCAGCCATAGGATTCCTTCCACCAATTCTGGCTTAAGTTGAAACTGTAAGTCTTTTGGTATCCTCAGTATGGTTCCTCTTTATTTTCCACAAGTCCTAATTTATCATGGCCTTTAGCAGCTCTAACCACCGGATCTTACAGGTGGCCCTTTGTCGCCTGCAGTTTCCTCCAGCTTTGCCACAGAATTTGGCACTTCCGCCAGGGACTGTACTGCTCCGACGGCCGTGGCGATGGCCGGGCCGCCATCACCCGAAACGCTGGCGTTGCGGAAAAAGCAGCAAAATGGACAACGGAATCCATGCGACTTGGCACAACCCTTAGAGCCTTAGAGCCTGAAGGTTTCCTACCTTCAGTCAATGGGAATTTCAGGATCCTAAAATGGAGGTACTGTATCATATAGGTTCCTGGAATGGCCATTGATTCAGTGAAACTTCACTAATCAAGAGTCACTTCGACCACATTTCATCACCCTCACCTCTTCTCAAGCCCTCAGAACTGGCAGAATGTGTGTCCCAGGCACCCGGACCCCTGGGGCTGTTTTGCGGTGAGAGGGCCCTGATGCAGCTGGGATCAAGTCAACAACCACACACGTCCGGTTGCAGCTATAACTAACTTCACTTCCTTTAAAGGTTGGATAAGTATGAATGAGGAGACTTGTTAATCTTGTTAGAAACAGGGGTTGGTAAATGTCCTAGCTAAACATCACCCAACTGTTCAGGATATAATATCCAACAAATATTTGACATTTACCAGCCCCTGAGAAACTATTGCCTATCCTTCCCATGACTTTGAGGGTCCTGGGCTCTTTCGTTCCAATTGCAACCATCCCAATCCCTTGGTCGACCTTGGGCCTCGCGAAGAAACAATTCCACGGAAAAAAACTGAGGAAAGTAAGTTATACATACATACATACATGCATGCATGTATGCATGTATGCATGTATGTATGTATGTATGTGTATACCTTAACTCTCCAACGACCCTTAGTTTTGGGGGTCTTTCAAGAAAAATTACATGTTTTTCCGAAAGTACTTTTTTTGAAATCAAGTACTGTTTTTTGTATGTTAGAGATGTTCACTCATGGAGGTACAGCTGAAACTGTGGAAATCAAATAAATGTGCCACATTGCCAACTTGCAACTCATTGTTGCCATTTTGTTTTGGCTGCTTGAAGTTGCAGGAGCAAAGACTTCCAAAGTATTGGTTCTCGTTTACGTGTTTGATGCCATGGTTTCAATTTTCCTTGCTTTGATTTTTGGACGCGCTTTGCTCTTTCATTATTGCACGCATGAGGGTAGGTCTCAACACTCAGTTGCGGACATGCGGGTGCATTGCTCAATTTTGGTGACAACTTGTCCTTGGAAGA
>Ga0126342_10014755_pt1 | contig 13761 bp, 13 predicted proteins | sample Cyp1metagenome_FD_92528 | JGI IMG/M metagenome (GOLD analysis project Ga0126342, IMG submission 92528) | Coral microbial communities from Lord Howe Island, Old Settlement Bay, Australia - Cyphastrea 1 metagenome | ecosystem: Host-associated > Invertebrates > Cnidaria > Coral ...
AAGTTGATAGCGTGTGCCAGGGTACGGTGCAAGAGAAGAGTGGATAGCGTAGCAGCAAGTCCAAGAGAATATCTTGTAAGGCGGGCAGCCAAGAACGTTATCAGCCCCCCCCAAACCCCCCCAAAACCCACGGCCGTCTATAAGCCGTGGTCCAACTACCCACCCAAGGTTAGGGATGTTGCTTGCCAACCCTTCATGAGTAATTATCAAATGATCACTGTTTGGGAGTACACCCCTTACCCATAGGATCCATGTATGCTATATATGGTAACATGGATCCCATCAATATACCCCCAATGTTAGCATATATACCATACATGGATCCTATGGGTTATAGTTAATTAATAAACATTAGTAAACCATGGTTTATTTATCAATCCAGGGTTGACATTAGATCAAAATCCAGGTGTCCAGGTGGCAAGATCCAAGTACCTGGACCTACCCGGACCTACCCGGACCTACCCGGACCCGCCGTGCCTGCCCTTGCTGAGCTCAAGTCCATGGGTCGTTTCACCTAGAGATCAAACACGGCAACCGAACATTGCCGACTTCGGTGATTTTGCAGTTTATAGATGTTCCCAGCGATGGGTGATGGTTCACATATTTATATGGATGCTTTTGATATATATATATACATACATACATGCACACACACACATATACATATATACTGTATATGTGTTCATTGGTTTTCCCAGCTACTGTAATTTTAGCTCCAGGCAAAATTTTCGGGGAGTTCCCAGCCATTTTGGGTCGCGATCCCAGGTGCGGAATGGGTGCTGCTCGCAATGGGCAAGACCTGGGCAATCGCCGCAATCAGCAGCATTCTGGTCGTCACAAACCATGGAACCTGACCATTAAAAAAAACATGGGTAATGTTCTTTAAAACAAACTAGAAATGATCTAGACATGGGTAATTTTCTGGTTTGCCAGAGGGCAACCTCTGCAAATTTTGTAGCATATTCTAAATCTTTCTAAATCATATCATGATGTACCAACATCTCTCCTTCATCTCCCTCTCTAAATTGCTGGTCCGCAACCAACATCTTGGGATTTCGGCAATAGCTGGTCAACGGACCTCCTTGTAGCCAGGCCATGCAGTTGGAATTGGAGATCGCCCACTTGCCAGCCATTTGGGTATGAGTCAAGAATCAACACCATTATATAACCTACAAACATTTAGGCTTCAGTGGCAAAACACCACTCCAAATCGACTGGGCCTTTTTTTTGGCCAATTGTTTGACAAATTTATATTTACGAAACTCGAGTTGCACAGATTGCGGTTCAAAAACATGCAGTCAATCGCGAACGAAATGATGCAATTCTTCAGATAAACTTCGCTATGCACATGGACATGTAAATGTGCACATGGACATGTCAATGCATCTATCAGGGGTCTTTGTTAGTATGCAGAGGGGACAGTATGCATCACAACAATGTGATGATATCGTTGGCCATCTCTGCTCCACGTGTCAGACTCTTAAGCCATAAGCTCGCCATCCACCAGCCAGTTTACAAACAACAACCCTCTTACCCCCTTAGATAGAAACAGCATGAAACAGCGAAACAACTCCAAACCTCTGGTAGAAACAACCATCCCCAAAATCGCCACGTCAGGTATGGATTTATTGGATGTACCTGCCATAATCCAAGGCCTTAATCCATGGAGGCTACCTTCCAATTCTTCCAATTCTCATCGGCCACTGCCCTGCTCATCTCGATTTTCCGAGGCACGTTGTTGGCCCAGAGTCGTCCATCGGTGTTAGAGGGACTAAAGGAGACCATGCTGCCCACGATGATGCCGGGATCGCTGGCATCTGCGGCCAAATCGGCTCAATCTCCATTACTGATGTTTGATGACATGGGGAATCAACAAGAAATTCTTGGGGATAGTTTCACTAATTGAACAGTATAAACATATATAAACTGAAAATTCCCCTGCTGATAACGAAGTCTCAACTGATAACAAGCGAATTTTGGGGATTCAGATTAATTCAAGAAGTATCACGATTGTCAACTCTGAGATGCTTCACACCTGATTGACCCCAAAACCAAAAAGTCTCCGATCAGAACGGAATGGTCAGAATGACCCCTTTGTTCTTTACTAGACACCCCTGGAAAAAGCCATGCTTCAGTTCAGTCTCTGCTCCATTCGCTGCTCCGCTCCTGCTAGCGTCCCAGTCAAGGCTGTCAAGGCACTGAAGGCCACATCACCCGCGTAGCCACTGACAGTCAGGCAGCCCATGCCCGCGCGGAGATTGAACCTAAGCTGGTAGAATTCCCCCGGATGTTTGGAGATGTTTGATCGGGCTGCGAAGGTTCAAAATCGATCACTTTGGCAACAAGCATGACGGATTTTCAGCAACCTAAAGGGCAAATATACTTGGATGGTCGCTGGAAAGGATGCATACGAAAGGTTTGTGAACAGAGCATGTGGCATAGCGAGCGGATTGTAAAGCACCAACCCAAACCACGAGTTGACCATTGTATGATTCATGGGAATATCAATCAACAATATCCAACAATCATTGGATAGTATTAACAAACACTGGTAAGAATTACCCTCTGGTAAACTAACATAACTATGGAAAATCACCATTTTTAATTGGTAAATCAACTATAAATGGCCATTTTCAATAGCTTTTTGTAGGTTTACCAGAGGGTGGATTAAGCAACAAACACAGCTGGTGTTCACCACCCACGCCACGAAATCGGCGTCAGTTTGAAAGGATCATCCCCCTTGGTTGGGATGGATATGCGTCGTAGCAAGCTGCGGCGGAAAAAAATCCATGGAATGACCCATGGAAAATGGAAAAAAACAATAATAGCAATCCTAAAACTGGTGGATTTTCCATTGAATTTTACGATATTTGACTTTGCAATCGTCTTCATCAGGATCTTGAAAGGTGCCATGGAATATGGCACGAGCTGGATGACTTTCACGGCCCCAAACCTTCTTGAAGTCATTGTTAATGGCTCCCTATTCCCATACTCCTTATATATGGAACTTAATCATAAACTCAACAAACAGAGAACGGAATCTTGAACCCAAGACATAACATGGGTGCTATTTACCATTGGGTCTTATACATTACAGTATAGATCACCAAAAAAAAATAATAACATAGACCCTGCCAGTTGTCGGGATTGGAAGACTAGTTTCCACTATAAATTGGTGATTTTAAGGGTCTATGTGAAAATTTACCAGAGGGTAATATATACACACACGTGTCATCATTCCTGAAGAATCCGACATTTTCAGTCCTGCTGCCGAGGAACGCCTTCACAATGCCTGAGCAGCAACGCGATGGTATACCGGATATTAAGGAGATGTGAAATCCACCAGATTTGGCGATGTCTTTACATATGCGAAGTAGCTTCTTACTCTAGATGTACAAAACCTGGATATATCTGAAATTCTGAAATAACCACTCAAGGACTAGAGCACAGGAAAAAAGAAAGGAAATTCAAACACATTATCTATATATATATATATTATATATCATATCGACTGAAAACATCAGCCTAGTGGTCACATACCACGGAAGACAAACTGACATCATGAATCTATGCCAATATGATCCAACATGAATTTCCTTCAAGAGTAGCGGTTTCACTATGGTTTAAGAATCACAGCAAAACAGCATGTGTGCAATTACACTGAATCATTGGAAATGCATCATCGAAAATCATCGTCCAAAATGATGGGAAATCATGGCAAATCATATGGTCGTTTTTGAACACCAAAATGTGTCGTTCGTCATCCTACGTTTAAACTCATCATGAAAAATCATCACAAAAAAACAACTTAACGTTGTGCTAAACGTAGGACATGTTCATGAACATGATAGGGAATGGGATTCTGAAAATAGTTGTTGAAACGATCATTCCCATATGTTCACCATACGTATGTTAACCATATGTTCACCATCATTTTCCCATAATTGTCCCATGTCACCATCATATTCCCATATTTTCCGGCATTTTCCCATATAATTCCCATCAAGTTCCCATCATGTTCCCATAATTTTCCTATCATCTTCTCATCATTTCCCCATCATTTTCCTATCATATTCCCATCGTGTTCCCATAATTTTTGATATTTTATTGCATATCATTCCCATCATTTCCCCATCAATTTCCTATCATATTCCCATAGTTGTCCCATTATTTTCTCATATATGTTTAACGTTTTTTTGTTGATCATTCCATCCCATTCCTACGGCCGCGCGCCTACCATGGAGTTGAGCCCTTGGTGTTCAGCTGAGCCCCTGGCGATCGGTGGCATCCTGGGGAGGTGGGGAGGGGAGATGCTGAGGATGGCACTGAACACATTTTTTCTATGGGAAAAATGGGGAAATCTATGGGAAAAATGGGGAAACATGTATAAGAAAACATGGGATAAATCATTTTTTTCTACGGGAAAAATGGAACAATGTATAAAACACATGTACAAATGTACCATTATAAGGTGGTGGAAACACCATCTGACATGACTTTTGTTAAAGTTTAATTACTATCTATACGTAGTATAACATTCGTAGTATAACATTATCATACACGCTGATTCTACATGATAAGTTGCATTCGTTGTGGAGAAAGACACCTGATGGCATATTATCATATTTACCCCAAAACCTGTTCTTCATTCAAAGCCACATGGCTATGAGTCAAATTGGGTTGCCCAGTTCAACATTGTCTTTGGTACCTCGCGGTAATCTAATATAGCTATTGTATGAGGGTATCCTCAGTTTGACCAATACCTACATGGAAGCCTCAAAAGATATTGCATCTAACAATATTTAACATGATGTTTGACTGATAATTTAGATGATGTGTAAACATGTTATGTGTGCTTCTTCACGAACTGTCCTGTAGTTGCTGTGATTGGCACTTGCCACAGCAATGTAACTCTGCTCAGTGGAACTTCCATGGGTTTCTGTTGCGAAGCTTGGCACCCACTTCACATATTAAAGAAACAACACAGAACATACTCACCAAAAAATGAAGGTACCCAAAAATAAAATAATGTTCCAAACTCATGTTGATTTGATTTTTTCGTGGCTCTCGTGTAGGTTAGATAGCGGATTATTGACTTCATGTAAGTTGTATTTCTTGACCCCTGCAAATCTCAGGGCTAGGGCCTGGGGATGTCCTTTTCAATTTTTGGGGGCAAATGGAGCGGCCAGCGACTGACCCTTCAACCTGCCTTTACCTAGTGCTTCGTTGCCGGTCTTTGGTTTAATCAAGCAACCAGTGGGAGAAATACCGATGAAACGGCGTGATTCTTATATATATTGAATGTCCTCCCAAATTCGATTGCTTGCAGCTTACGACCTTGGCACTTCGGCACTCCCTGCACAGTAAAACCTGCCATTTTTTTAATACAAATCTACAAATGAGTGCCGAATTGTCCTCAATTTCTAGTCTTTACTAATCGGCTGCATGTGGTTGGAAAACTCTTAGTAGCTCCTTGATTTCCCATTTGTGCGGGAGCATGGCCCAAAGCTTCTAGCACCTCCAGTTGGTTAAAGCATAAAATCAACATTTGATCATGTAAATGGATGGAATACAAATATGGACTACGAAATCAATGAGCACTAATTTAAATCCCAAAGTTGTTTTTCTCATCATGTGAAGAATCCCCACTGATCCATAACTTTAATTTACTTTCACCAACTATATAATGATATTGGTGATATTAGTTGCCATCAAGTCCCAGGAAAATTGGACCCTCCAACCTGTTCCCATTCACATATGGCGTTGCTGCTGGAGCTGCTGGCGGCATTGGTCCCATTCCTGGCGCTCTCGATCTACAGTATATGTTATACAATTTCAAATATGCATATGAACATAAAATACATTGTAGAACTCTGTGTGTTATATGTTATCTATACATATATATATATAACACAAATATATATATATATATATATACATATTATACAGTATACAGTATATATATATATATGTTAGATATATGAACAGAAAAATTGTCCAAAAGTCCCAAAGAGTGTTTCCAATATGTTCTGCTTTGTCGTCTGTTCCTTTGCGACAGCCCCTGCACGTAACTGGGATGCAAATTGCATCCAGAAGGTTGTAACTGGATATGCTCCCCTTCAAGGATGTGTGATAATGTGTATATATGGATGCATATGGGGATTTATGTAGCGTGGGTTACACCTAGGTATCATTTGATATGATCAGATTAAACCACTGATATCAGGGAACAACTGACTTGGATTCTTGGATTGGAACAAACCAAGACACACCTGCTACGAATCAGCAATCCGCTCCCGTTCAGTTGGTCTCCAAAACCAAAAAATGAAATTGGCAGTTGATCTTCTTTTTCATGATGATAATGTAGGATAACGTAGGTATGTGAAACATTTCATGATGATAGCACAAAATAGCACAAACCCGACTTGCTGGATGTTTCACATCCCAACAAGATTCGATGTCTTCCACCGCTCGAAGAAACCAACACCCAGCTTGACCTGTTGAAATTTCGAGTTGTGTTGCTCGTTGTATAAGCTCCTTATTCTCGCTGGCTTTCCTGATGATTTGCTTGGTTGATCCTTTTATCTTGATTGATGATATCATACCATCGCATGCAGTCTTAACAAAAGACCATCCCCTTTTTTCCGAAGTGAGCTCCCAAGAAATTGGCAGTTCCGTCAAACCAAGATACCCTAAAATTAAGGCCGAAGACATATTCATACTAAAAATGAGCAGAAACCGTGGTCCTAACATGGCTTCAAAAAATGTTGACCCACAAAATATCCCCGGTGATTGCCGAGTGACTCGGGTTCTCTTGCAATGAGACCCTCGACGCATTGTACTTGCCATCTGGCCTGATGGCCTCCGCGGAAAATGAATCATCTTCAACAGATAAATCCATGAGCCATTTTTACAGGATCATATTTTCATCCGTTTTCCATAACAAACTCTTCAATTTGCTGGTATCCCATAGGATCCATGGTGCTGGTATATATAATAACATAAAGGGAGTATATTGATGGGAGCCATGTTAGCATATATATACCAGCACCATGGATCCGTCATGGGTATGTTCGTCATAAACGATGTGCTATTGCCATCTGAGCTGTCCATTTTTTCGGGTGCCATCGGGTGACGAAACATGACCAGAAACCACTGCCCCCAAAACAGAGCTAAACACAGCCCATTTTGGATTCCCAAGATTTCTCTGCTGGTCTATACATATAAATATACACTACATATATAATTCATATCATCTATATATCTATCTATATCTATATATATATATGTACAAAACAAACAGCAGACAAATCAACACTAAACTGCCCATGGTTTACCCGTTGTTGGACTCCAAGAAACAATGTCCACGACAACCAGCTGTCCTGAGCAATGGGAAATGAACGGCACAACGGCTGAAAGTCAGAAAGCTTTGCTTAGTTCAATGGGAAATCCAGGATCCCCACCAGCCATTTAATGGTTAATAATTGATTGATGGTTATCAATGGGAAATCCAGGATCCTAAAATGGAGGTACGTTAGTACCATATTTTTGGCCATATTTTGCTGGGGATATTCACTTACATAGGCCTCAAAAATAGGCCTTATATATGGTAATGGTAGGTACCTCCATTTTAGGATCCTGAAATTCCCATTGACTTAGTGGCCGCTTGGGAGACTTTGTTGCTTCAGTATCATGGGGCCAATCTTCGGCATGTATGCCTTGGTATATCCCTCCAAAAAAAAACATGTTTTGGCTGGCGAATCTATTTTCCTATCGCGTTGTGGAACCAAGTCGCATGAATCTACCAAAATCGGGTAGATCCAGAAAATCACACATGTGCCAACCCCCTGCAACCTTAGTTCTGCTCCAAAATATTGGTCATTGGAAGAGTAAACAACCGCCAGCTACATTCTGGATGCTTAAGCCTCTACCAGTATCTTGATATCTGATGGTTGGACTACCATTCACCTAGCTTTCCCATACTTTCCCCATGTTTTCCAGACGTTGATGGTTCAAACAACCCGTACTTAAGGTTGAACCGTTCAATTCCGGTCTTGAAGTCTAACTCTGTTGTAATCAAACATGGCTAGCTAGAACCCCCATTTAGTTCGATGATTCTCTATGAGTTTCCCATGAACATCTCCAGCTATAGGGGAGTTTCCCATATGTTCCCATGATTTTCCCATATGTTTATATGATTTTCCTATTTCGTTCGGGGATTCCCATGCCATCGCCATGTCTGGAACTGACTTAGACCAAGGGGCCCTGGAGAGCAGGCGTGGCCGGTACGTCGATGACATTGCGGTCGAAGCGAATGTCTTGGTTCATCTGGGAGGAGACGATGAAACCTCGCCATTCACCACCGTTTTTCACATCGGAGCCTACCAGTAGGATGGGATTATCTATGTGATATAAACATATATATATATATAAACTCAGTCTTAAAGCATAGGCCATTTGGGTTTATTATGGGGCATATTCTTTTAGATTCCTGATAGGAACCCCCACACAGTTGCTTTATTGCCTTTGGTTGATCGAATGGCAGTTCAAGAAACGTTCTTGACCTGCAAAGTGCATATCATCATTGCATGCAACGACCACCTCGACCCGCAAGTCACCCCATAATGATGGGTTGACATGCCACCATGGCAAACATCTGCACTTTATGGGTGTATATGATAATGTATTGAAGGTCTATGTGCCTTTTTATTCTTTGAGACAAAAGCATGCGACATTGGCGTGTGATGGCGTGTGTACATCTTAGCCTACAGCATGGAACGCCAAGTGCAGGAGTCTGGAAGATGGTTTTGCTCTCTTGAAACGTCTTTTTGTGGTTCCATAAAGTTCTACCTTACGTAGTTTTCAGGGGCGTAGTTGTAGTTTTTGGACAAGCAGAACCGCAAGGCGTTTTTCGGAATGATCGAGAAAGGTCAGATTGAAGCAACAAGGGTAGGAGTATCACCAACCAAACATGCGATTTCGGGACACGGACTGCGGTACTTGAAGACCTCCCAGCAAGAAATTAGTAAGAATATGAGAACCATGGAAAACCGAAGATCTTGAAGACCTCCCAGTAAGAAAATCAATAATAGGAAGACTCACTGTGAACATGATTGCTTAGCTGGATGCTTTGTAAAGTACTGTAATACTTCTGAAACAAAGATGAAACGACTAACCTTGAGACGAAGTGCCCCACTTCACTTGGTCTCTGGATGTTGTTTCTTTCTTTATATGTTTGCTCACGAGATTCATCACCAGTCATACCAGTCGGTTCCAGTTCTCCAAGCCAACAGTTCACGACAAAATAATATAAGAACAACTATATGGTACACATGACCTTGCAAAGTCGGACACGACTGAAGTCACCTTCACACCGCCAAGTCTTGCCAAGATGCCATATCCATGCTTTTCCTTGGGAGGGCGGTGAGTGGGACCCCCACACAGAAGCACAGCACCACGTCTAGTAACAAAAACAAGTGACTGCCATAAGTCCAATCAATCGAATTTTAGCATATACATGCATATACTATAACATTGTAGCATCATACCTAAAGTATCAAGTATCGTTCTATCTTTAATAAACAAGCAGTAAAACATGCTCATACTATTAGCTAGATTCCAAAGATGAAAATGCGAGTTGGTGCAACTCTCAGCAATGGCTGCAAAAATCAGCACATGCCACAAAGCACATGTGCGTTCCATCAATGAAAGTTCTGGCCTAGGGGTGCACTCTTTGAATCAAGCTTGGGCCATGTGGCATTCCAATTTCACAGTTAACCTTAGCCATTCTTGAGCTCTGTACCCTGACGTTCGCCCAAGTCACTCAAGTTGTAACATGGACCCCGAAAAAATGAGGTCTGGAACTCTGGACCATTGGATAGTGCCATTTTGGAGTTCCACCTTCAATTTGGAAGCTGATTGGTTAAAGGAAAGCTACCCTGCACCGCGACCCAGATTTCAGCCAGCCACGCTGTAGGATTTGATTCTACCGACCACCGGCCAGCCCTCCGCGAAGGGCACACCTCCGGCATCCGCTATCCAACCATCTGGAAATGACAACGTTCTGTAGCACAATGGGGAGCTGCTGTATATAACAATGTATATTATGTGTACCTATCTGCTTGCAATATAAATAAAACTAATTCATAGATACACGCACACACACATATTATATATATATATATACATGCTCTGATTCCAGCAGTATCTCTACTCCTCAACCTATGAAGACTGAACCCTCTGGCGGAAACAAACTGACAATCTTTGGCCAAGTGAGTCATGTCGGTGTGCTTCCAGTCCACTCCCTGGGGTCAGCAGCAATTTTCTCCATTTTCCATTGAAAACTGGAAGCGCAAACATCCATTCACCGACCATTCCCAAAGATTTGCCCAGATCTTGACACTTCATTTAGGCAGTATTTGGCAAACTTGGTGGGCTCAAGATCCGATATTCTTACCCTGGCGGAGGGGGAAAAAACGATCCACCAACCATTCACCAGATCTTTTTCCCAACGTCTCGGCGTTCTCTTCACGTCGGTTTAACCGAGGCCCCTGCTGACCATGGAGGCTTTGTATCGTCCATCTGACCCCTGCTGGGCCTTGAAATCCACAGTACCTCGGGACGTCAACAGCACGATGTTGAGCTCAAAACATCAACGATTTGATGTTGTGTTGATTGGTATTTAATGGTATTTAATGTTGGTATAAATTGTTTATTGAGTTTATTGTTAGCATTTCATGTTAGTAAACAAATTAGTATTTAATGAAATGTTATATAGTACTAACCATATATGCTGGTAAACAGTAACCCAATATTGATGGTTATTAAATGTGTATCATTGGTATTTCATGTTAATAGAGCAATAATAAACCACAAAATACCACGTGGTTTAGAACAACAACAAAAATATCACCAACATGATGCATACAACCAATTGTTGGCAAAACAGGGGATGGTTTATCATTGTTTTACCAACAACATCATCGCTTATCATTATTATCATCATGTGTCATTAGAGTCATTATTATGATTATTTTATATGGGTGCTTCTGGTCCCACTCCTACTTGGAACTCACATAATTATAAATTGTATGGATATTACATGGTTGATATATGTTGTTATAAATATATCTATATGCTGTATACATATATACATATATCACTTGTGGTTGTTACATGCTAGTTTCAACTAGAAATAAGTTATAATGACATATCATAAGTGGTAGGCGGTTCTTGGTAAATCACTATTACAGACTGTAAATAACCTGATAGAAAGCACCAACAAAATAATATAAACCAGTAAGCCAAAAAAAATGCAAATTAACAATTTGGAAACTAGAAGGTATGGGAGGGAATCTAAATATGTTTATGTTTTTCTCTGGCCTCATATGAAATATATGAAATCCCAGAGCCCTGGTTGGATCAAAGAAATTCGAAGGCGGAGTCATTTGGTTATCAAGTTCTTGCGTTTTTCTGTGTGGCCAAACATGGCCAGTTTTGGCTGCTTCAACTTCTCCCGTATCTTTTGCCGATAGCCCCAGCCACCATGGAATGATTCTCTCAAGTGGCTGGCCTTTTTGTTTTTTTTTGCCACAACAACCTCAAACATGGTAAATAGGAAACGCCATCGCCATCATAATTTCCATCATTAACTAGTAATGATATCTGGTCGATTATAGGAACCAGTGGTACTAATAGCAATAGCAACAATAGTTATAATGACAATGACAATGATGATAATAATAATAAACATGATAATGATGATAATGTCACCGTCATCATCATCATCATCATCATCAGAAAAACGAGACAATGTTCGAAAATCACCAGCCACCAGTGGTTGGAACTGGTTCAGTCCTGGGGGTGGCACGACCTGTCATGAACTTCGAATGCACATTTCTCCACTCTTCAGGCCTTGGAGTAGGGGCAAGGGGCCCCCACATCCCCCACCACTTGTAATTTCAAATGAAATAGTACAATAGTACAAACTGGTTCTTTAGTAAGGTGAACGTGGATAAAATATATTAAAATATTTGGTCCAATACTCAGTTTTTCTATCTGGGAGACCCTCAATTCCCAACTCGCCAGAAGCCAAGGGTCAATTCGTTGTGAGAGAACATCACGTCCTGGGGATTCTTTAAAGGCAAACCTCTGGAAAATACATGAAAAGTAGTGGCAACATCTCCAAAAATGGAGGATTTCCCAGCATTTGGTTTGGGATTGAGCGCCAGTCAGCACTATCGGCCGACAACCATCGACAATCATTGTGTCCTCATCAATATGTCCTGATGATTTTGTTACACAGTGAGTAGCAAAAATTAAGAATCAATATCAAACAAACACAAAACCATGAAAGTGGAAGAAACTACGGCGTTAAGACAAGAGTTTTCTGTTTTCAAAGGGTACCAAATAAACCAGGAAAAACCTGGCCCACACAGTCTGGGGAGCTTAACCTGGCCCATCATTGAATATCAGTAATTAATTATCCATTGGGATTGGATTGGCCTAAGAGAAATGACAGGAAACATAGATTTCCGCAGTAACTAAAAGGAAACAGTTTCGAAATTTCCTTCATTCCCTCCATTCACTTCTGGAAAGTATGAGTCAAAAACAGTGCCATGAATTCAAAACATGGTCCCTATGGCGCAAAATGTTCAATCTATAATCACCTGCGTATGTTTAACCATCACAACAACTAGCCCAAGAGCAGCCATGTGTAGGTGTTACCGCTGTTGGATGCTCTTGGCTGCCAACTTCCTGCACCCCTCCGCCAATGGTTGCCCCTTCTGACTGGGTGGTGAATCCAGCGGAAAGCAAGCCAGTTGACAGTTACATCCAAGCACAATGAACATACATAAACACAATTTTTCTAGCAAACCCAATTCTAAAGTATCACCATTCTTACCACACATGGTTGGTCAAAACACTATCCCCAACTAGTAGGTTTACCGCAATACTAAAATAATCCGCACATTTCACAGGATTTGATCCTGCCGCAGCCCCGGCCCCAAGGCAACTGGCGCAGTCCGTCTCCAAAGCACTGCCCTCAATGAAACCGAAGCCTCCGCCAAGCGGCTTTGACCGGCCCCACATGTATAGCCCAAATATCAGCCCTTGAAGCTCCACCAAAGCTGCATCTCCATTTGTTGATGCCTGAATACACTTGAATATCAGGATATCATGGAATATCCACACGCAGGAATATGCGTGTGTGCGTGTGCAACCCCCACATGTGATTGTTCACAGTTGTAAACCGGAAAAATCTAACGTGGTAAACCTAACGTGGTAAACCCACCCTCTCCCTCTCTGACTATCTCCCCATCGGCTTCAGCTAGAACCTGGCAAAATAAAGCAAAGCCCTGCGTCTCTTCGTACTTCGTTGTCTTGCCACACTACTATACCCGTCAAACATCAGCCCCCATAGCCAGTTAAGTTGGTAGATGACTAGGCCAACTGAGGTCTATGGCAAATATGTGTATGTGTATGTGTATGTGTATATATATGTAAATAAACAAAAAATATATAATATAACATAATATAATATAATAAAATGTACTATAATAAAATATAGTATTATATTATATATAGTAATTTAATTCATTAATATAATTATATTAAAATAAAATATAATAACATACATACTATATAATATAGTATAAAATATAATAAAATAATTTAATATTATATAATTTAATATTATATTATATAATATAACATAATATAATATATTTTAAAAAAATAGAAAATATAACAAATAGTAAT